>JADMIO010897355.1_pt1 | contig 46114 bp, 29 predicted proteins | sample 8958161 | NCBI WGS metagenome assembly JADMIO01 (sample SAMN16585339, study PRJNA669376) | soil metagenome | isolation source: Crop rotation soil | place: USA: Cullars Rotation, Alabama | collected 2011
GAAGAAATACCGCGGCGTGGCGCGCGCAAACACGGCTTCCTCATGGACACGAATCCACCCGTCTGGCACAGTAGTCTTTGAGAGTATCGGAATCATGGAGGCATCGCCCCACAGCATCGAAGGAAAGGCCGAGACAAGACCGCACGTGCACGTTCATCCGCGCAGGTCGTATACCGGCGCGCCGTCCGCGTCACAAGGCTTTTTCCCCGGACTGGGCATCACTGCCACGGCAGTGGGCACAGTGCTGGCCATGGTCGCCGTGCCGTTCAATCCCCAGAAGGAAGGTGCTCTCTTTATTTCCGGTCTGGTGATGAGCATGGGGCTCGCCGCGGCTCCTTTGGCCGCATTCGTGGCGAATCCGCGAAACATTCTCCGTGCCGAGAACATCGTGGGCCTGGCGCCGATCTACTGGCTTTTCCTGGACCTGATCACGTCTCACTACGACATGCCCGCGGTGACATCCACCGCAGTGGTGAAGGCATTTCTGTCCGTCGGACTGTTTGTGATCATGTTTTGGATTGGCACCATGACTCGCCCATGGAAGCTGCCCAAGCCGTTCATGAAGAGTTGTGGGTACAGGCCGGAAGTGCGCAACATCCTGCCGATCGCCATCATCTGCTTCCTGGTGGCGATGATGACATTCGCGATTCCATGCAGAGGCGACGTGGGACTCATGTTCAGAAGCCTTCAATTGAATCGCTGGTCCGCGCCGTGGAGCCGTGGTGAGATGGGCGGTTGGGCATCATTCACGGACCACCTCTCTTATTTCGGATATCTTCTTCCCACTTTCGCAGTGATGATCATGCGGCGGAAGGGCTTCTTCCATCCTGCCACCTTGCTGACGTTTGGCATGTCCGCCCTCTACATGCTCTTCATCATGCATGGCGGCGCCCGCCGTATTGTAGGCGTGATCCTCGGCGCGGCGCTGACCTTTTGGATCTTGGACCGGGAGCGCGTCCGAATCTGGCATTTGAGTGTGGCCGCATGCATCACCGCGATTATTCTCTGGCTCATGCAGGCCATGCTGGTCGTTCGTTCGGCAGGGTTGCGTGATATCGGCCTCGAGAACGCCAGCAAGATCGCGCTACTCACCATCAAGGGCGACCAGGTCATGGCCGGGACGCAGAAGGGACTGGCGGTGGACGACAACTTCTACCGCCTCGTGCAGGTCCACGCGCTCATTCCTGAAGTGCATCCTTTCGTCTACTGGCGTGAGATCTACTACATCATCTGCCGGCCCATCCCCCGCGTCTTGTGGGAGGGCAAACCCATCGATGGCGGATTCAGCCTGGAGGACTATGACAACAGGGGCGCGTCCCTCTCGTGTTCCATTGTGGGAGAAATGTGGATGTCCTGGGGCTACGTGGCCGTCCTGGCTGGAGGGTGGCTGTTCGGGCGCGTGTCGCGAATGGGCGATCCTCTCTTCAACGTCGCCAGAGGTTCGGTGGGACCCATGTTCTACGGCTATCTCACCATGATCGGAGTGGTCGGATGGCGCTCGATGGTGGAGTTGCTGCTGTTCTCCTATGCCCTGCTCGCATGGGTGGCTGCCACCTGGATCCACAGCAAGATCCGGGGACGCTGAAGACGCCGAGCCCATCGAAAGTCAGCCTCCGAGTCCCGGTAGGGACGGCAGACAATAGCCCACGGTTTCAACCGTGGGTAGCATGCCAAAAAATCACCAAGTCCCGGAGGGACGACAGAATGCTCCGACTTCTGGAGAGGCCTCCAAAGGGATTATGCCCCGCGCTGATGCACACGCGATTGTGCGACGCTTAATAAGCTCCCCCCATGCGGGTTCTCTTCATCAACAAATTCATCCCACCCGATCCGGCGCCGACCGCCGTGCTGATCGACGCCGTGGCGCGGATAGTGACCGACTCCGGCGGAGATGTCATCTATGCCGGCTCCGAAGAGGACTATCGTGGCCATCGCCCGACAGGTCGGCGGCGTTGGCTCCACGAATGCGTGGCGAATCTGCGGGTGCTTTGGCGCGGCCTGACCTGTCCCCGGCCTGATATCATTGTCTGCCTCACCGATCCGCCGGGATGCCTCGTGCCCGCAGCGATCGTGGCTGCGCTCAGAGGGGCCAGGCTCGTGCACTGGGCCATGGATGTGTATCCGGAAATCGCCGTCGCCCTCGGAGAACTGCGCGCGGAGAGTCTCGTGCATCGCGCCGTGCGCGTCGCGATGCAATGGGCCTATCAAAGATGTGAGGCCATCGCCTGCCTGGATGATGACATGATAACTGCGTTGGGATTGCAAGGAGACGCCCGCGACTTCATCAGTACCCCGTGGCCGCCCGCAGGATTGACGCTGCCGAAAGCGATTCCCTCACCGAATCCCACGAAGGTCCGCTGGCTGTACTCGGGCAACCTGGGCCGCGCGCACGACTATGAAACCGTGTTGCGGGCACAACGCAGGCTGGAAGACGCGCACGCCCCCTTCGAGCTTGTCTTCCAGGGCGGCGGCCCCGCGCGTGACGCCGCGAGGCAATTGGCTGCGGAATTGCGGCTGGAACATTGCCGCTGGCAAGACTATGCGCCGGAAGGAACGTTGCTCGAATCGATGCTGGATGCCCACGTGCTCATCGCCACCCAGAAGCTGGAAACCCGCGGCCTGCTCTGGCCATCCAAGCTGGCACCGATGCTCGTGCTGCCACGCGCCATCGTCTGGGTCGGTCCCACGGACGGCGCGGTGGCAAAGACCCTCCGTGAGAGAGAAGCACCACACGGGATTTTTGCGCCGGGTGAAGATGAGCGTCTCGCGCAGTGGTTGATCGATTCGCGAGACATTCTTCTACATAGCCCCGATGGCTCCGTGGAGTCGCTTCATGACCGCCTGACGCATTTGCGCGAGAATGCACTGGAGACTTGGCGCGTCCGATTGGGAAGTCTCGTTGCTACCTCATATGCTCCAGCAGGTGAGAGCCCAAGGTGAAAATCCGTCGGTCTCGAAACCCCAGCAGCTAATGTCTTCACGTCAAAATAAGCTCTCTGATGTGCATTGCAAGATGACGCTACAACGCTCTGCTTGACAATTTTTATCGTTCTTAAACGTCTTACACCTGCAAGCATGACCCAAACCAATTCTATGTTCTCATCGGCAGCACTACCTGGAAGCAGATACCTCACCATGTGGCTAGCCGCCCTTCTGGCAGCTTTAGGCACCCTCCCTCATAGCCGTCTTACCGCCAAAGATGCAGAAGTAGACCCTCTGACAATCTTGTCAGCTATAGAAGTCCTGCATGGAAAATTTACTATGTTCGCATCTTCTACGCAGGGAATCTGCGCCTATGAAGGTTTGCTGACACGAGATTCCAGTAGAAAAGGTATGGTAAAGGAAGTGAGTGGGACCTGGGTATTTCGAAGCCCTGACCGGAACTCGGAGATTCGGTTACTGCTTTGTGGGCCGGGAACAAAAGCTGATTGCGCATTCGTGGTTGATGGCTTGACGATTCCGATGCGTGTCAAGCACGACGCCGCTTCTAATGCCCTCTCTGAAAAGGTGACAAAAACTTTGGGGTGCACTCTCCCTGAATTCCAACAACGTATCAATATGATTACCGGAATAGAACCCTCCCGCCATCCAGAATAAAGGCGGCCCAGCGAGATGCCAACCCCAGGACTTCGCCCTGGATAACCCCACGCGCTACGGTTGAAGCCCTGTAGGGACAACACAGCTCTGAGCGCACCCGTCTACTAAAGGCATGAGAATTTCCCTTCTGTACGTGCTGCAAATATCCGGCTGTCTGCTTGGCAGCGTTCTGGCGGACATTTATGCTGAAATCGAAATATGAACCATATGAATGCCACCGCTTCTCGCTTCTGCCAGCTTCTGGCTTTTTTGGTGATTCAAGTACTGTTGTTCACAAGCGTCGTTCACCGGTCGCAAGCTGCGGACGGACAAGATCAAGTGCTGTTGAGATACGGCTATTACGATGAATTGACTCGGCGCATTTCGTGCCTTGAGGTCTCGGTAGGAATGATCGAGTCGTTACCGAAGGTCTTTGGTGGAAAAGGTTTGGCGCCGCTTAGTCTAAATCTCAATAACCTTCTAGATAAGGCTAAAAACTGGATCGAATCTAGGGAACATAGACTTTTCAGAACCGTCGACGATTGGTTAGTATTTGATGCTCCGGCCGCAGACCCGCGCAATCCCTTTGGTCCTGATGGAGCTCGTCTGGATGGGCTACAATGGGACATGCGCAATTTCAAACTTACGGAGATCGATATCGGTCAAAGGCGCTCTTCTCCCTATGGGACAGTCGGGAGGCCCAGCGGCAGAATTCTAATAGAGCTCACGTTGGATGGAAAAAAAACTTCCGGGTCGGTTGAACGGACCGTCCAAATTTTTTATCTCCAAGATGGCACCATGATCGAACCACGAATTGAAGAAGCAACTAAGGCTGAAGTTAGCAGGTTTAGGTCGGAAGGGACGGAAAAGAAATCACAACAGCAATGAACTGGTCGCAAAACGAAGATAAATCTCCTATTAATCGACCATAATGATGCAGAGAAGAAGGACAAGCAGGACAGCAGCTTGAGGTGGCATGGAACACAGGTCAACCTAAGTTTATTAAGCATTTCCCTTGCATTCGCCATTCTCGGGCATAAGTTCCATGAACTTCCTCCGTATGCCCAAGGCAGCAAACTTTTGGCAAGCCGTCTCCGTTTGGCAATCCCAAGGGGATTGTGTCCTCCAGTCCCGCTTTGCGGGATTGTCCCGCAACGCGGGAAGCTACCCTGGGTATCGGAATTCGCCTCTGGCAATCCTGAAGGGATTGTGCCCTCCACCATTGCTTGGACTTCCAATTTTTCACAATGCTGGAACCAGCCATCACTCCCCACACAAAACTCAGTTCGTTTCGCGCATTTCAGTTCCCACCTCGCCTCCCCTTTTCTGGCAATCCAAGCTACTCCAACCCAGTCTAGCCTAATCCCGTTAAAAAGTGTGCCCTCTGCACCTGAGCGCCCCGCTCTTCCCCCGTCAAGACGCTCACGAAATCGTAACTGGGCCCGTCTGTTCCAATCAAACCCACTAAAGCCCAGTCAAACCCAGTAAGACCCAATCAAACCAAAAAACGTTTTTCCCCGCATGCCCAGTCTCCCGCCTAGGTGCTGAGATTCTATGACACGCCACGATTACATGAACACCTATCCTTCGCTGGTCAATCTGATGACCTTCGCGGGAGCCATGGTGATGAGCTGGGGCGTGACCTGGGGGCTGCTGCGCTGGAAGCGCACATGGGGTGTGGACCTGCCTGACGACCGACGGAAGCATCACGAAAAGCCCGTGTCGCGCGTGGGCGGCCTGCCGATCTTCATCGCGCTGGTGTGCGGATTCCTCGTTACGGAGATTCGCTTCGACGATTTTCTGCGCCGCTGGATGCCGCTGATCATTTCCAACATCATCATCTTCGCCGTGGGCTTTGTGGACGATCTCAAGCCTCAGGGCGCGAAGCTGAAACTCCTGGGGCAGATCGGCGCCGCCACCATCCTCTACGCGCTCGGCGTCTCCATTGATACCTTCACCAATCCCTTCGGCCCGGAGCATATCGACCTGGGATGGTGGAGCTTCCCGGTGACCGTGCTGTGGCTCGTCACCGTGCCCAACATCGTGAACCTAATCGACGGCATGGACGGGCTGGCGGCTGGATTCGGCATGTTCCTGTGCCTGACGCTCGCATTCGTGGGCCACTATGCCCACAAGCCAGAGGTGGTGACGGTCTCCGTCATCATGGGCGGCGCCCTCACCGGGTTTCTCTACTTCAACTTCCCTCCCGCAAAGATCTTCCTGGGTGACGGCGGCTCCTATCTCATCGGGTTCTTCATTGCATCCGTTTCACTCTCGTCTTCGAACAAGGGCACGGTGGTCGCGTCCCTGCTCGTCGTGATCATCGCCCTCGGCGTGCCCATCCTGGACACTCTCTTCTCCATCATCCGTCGTGCCATCCGCGGCGTGTCCATCTTTCGCGCGGACGCAGAGCACATTCATCACCGGCTCATCACGCTCGGCTTCAGCAAGGCGCGGGCGCTCGTGGCGATCTACTCGATCTGCCTGGTCCTGAGCCTCATTGGCATCAGCATCTATTGGACGCAATACTCGCTGCCCATCGCCGGAGCGGCGCTGTTTCTGCTCGGACTGGGCGCCGCGCGCTATCTTGGCTATGTGCAGAGCTGGCGCGACCTTCGCTCGCAGTTCCGCGCCGCGCTCACCCAACGGCGCGAGATGCTCTACTGCGGAACGTACGGGCGGATGCTCGAGTGGGAGGCGGAGCGATCCGGTAGTCTCGAGGAATTTATGCCGCTCCTTCTGCTGGGTTTGCAGCGCATGGGCTTCCACGTGCAGCCGGCTCCCGGACTGGTCGAGATGAAGATTCCCCTGGTGACCCATATCACTGGGACGCTCTACCGACCCACCGGCAAAGACAATACCGAACGCTGGCTCGCCAAGGCTGACCTGCTCGCGCCGGCGTTGAACCTGGCGACCGAACGCTGGGGCATGCTCCCGGGTCTCAACATGGTCCGCGATGGCGAGGCATCGCCCGCACCGCAATCCCAACCCTGACCCCGCCCCGTGTTAAATAAACAAAGGAACCGGAGAGCCGGCGGCGCCAAACTTCCCGAACAGGATTTGGGTGAGGAACTGCCGCAGGCCCCCGCTTTGGACGCTCCGATGCCTCCCCAGCCGGGACTCTGGCTCTATATAAGCGTGCCGATTCTCAGCATCCTGCTGTGCGGTTCGAAGGAGCCATGGGCGCTCGGCATCGTGGCCACCGCCGTCGGCATGACGGCCCTTTTCGCGACACCGAAATATCGCCTCACGCCTTGGGTGTCCATTCCTGTGATGCTGGGTCTTGCCCTTTGCCTCACGGCATTCCTTCCGGCCACGTGGTTTACGATGCCCGACTGGCGGTTGGTCTTGCAGCGCGACTTCCACATCGGCCTGGCGTCCACGCGAACTCCGCAGCCGGGCGTCACCCTGGAGAGCTGGCTCGCACTGGCGGTGGGTGGTGTCTGGCTCATGTGCTGCGCGTCGCGAGGATTCGAGGAGTCGGAAAGGCGGCGCGCCATCCGCGTGCTCGTCATCGCTTGCGGCCTGGTGGCTTGCGCCGCGCTGGTGGTGCGATGGAAGGGCGCGATCATTCCCTTCTGGCGCGAGCCCATGGACAGACTCGCACGCTGGGACTGGATCGAACTCATGGGCAAGATCGCGCCGGGGGACGGGAAGGACTGGACCTATCTCGGGCCGTTTCCCAATCGAAACCTGCTCTCGGAAATGCTCGCCGTGGGAGCCGTCCTCACCTTTGCCGCGACCTACGACGCCTATCGCCTCCAGCAAAGGCGCTGGCTCTGGCTCGGACTCGCGATCATTCCCGCGTTCGCCGCGGTTCTCGCCAACACTTCGCGCACAGGGGTGATCGTTTTCTTCGCGGGCATCGGCGCATGGATGTTCACCGCCGGCTTCCATAAGCGTTTCCTGCCTCGCGTGGCCATCGCCACGACCATCCTGCTCATCATGGCGGCGGTGGTTCTGCTTTTTGGGAAGCAGTTCCTCGCGCGTCTCTCCACGCAGAATCTCGCCACCGATGCCCGTTTTCAGATCTTCTCGGACGCATTCAAAATGATCGGACACGCGCCCGCCCTCGGCGTGGGATTGGGGAACTTCGAGCCTGTCTTCGCCATGACGCGGCCCGAAGCCAATGTCTACGGCGCCACGCACCATCCCGAGAACGACTGGCTCTGGCTGGGAGCAGAAGTGGGCGTGCCCTGTGTGCTGCTGGGTGTCGTGGCTCTCGCGGCAATGTTTCGGCGTTTCGGACCCTGGCGCACCCGCGATCCCGTGGGCAGGAAAGACCGGCGCATGCGCAATGCCGCCGGAGTCGGCGTGCTCCTGCTCCTCGTGGCCGGGATGGTAGATCCTGCGCTGCACGCTCCGGGAATGATTACGCTGGGCTGCTTGCTGGCGGGTCTGGCGATGCGCCCAACAGCGACGGCACAGATGGAAGCGACATCGCGGTCCCGCTATTGGCGCAAGGGCGCTGGCGCTCTGTGCGTGCTCGCCGGAGCAGCCTGGTTCCTTACCGCAGCGGGGCGTCCCGTCATTCGTGGCAATTCGGTTTACCGGCAACTCGATGACGACGCGGTCGCCCTCGCCACGCGCGGCGACGATGCAGGCGCGCTGGAAAAGTGGAATGAAGCGGCAGCGATCAAGCCGCTGCAGTGGGATCCTTACTTCCTGCGGGCGATGGCGGAACTCAAGCTCAAGCACCCCGCGTCCGAGGCGCTTCTGGACTTCAGCCGCGCGCGCGCGCTGGCGCCTCACAGCGCGCTTCTGTGCACGCATGAATTTGACCTCTGGCAGAAGTACGATCCCGCCTCAGGCATTCCAGCGCTGCGTGAAGCGCTCAAACGTGATCCCTCGCGAGCGGCGGAATTCTTCCAGGGGCGCGTGGGGAAAGTGCATGAGCACGCCGAGTTGCGGCCCCACTACTCCACGATCGCGCAGTCCGACCCCAAGCTCATGCTGGTCTACCTTCCGCACGCGGAACCGGCCGAGTTCGCCACGCTGTTGCAGGAGCTTCTCTACGCTCATGGGAAGCTGGAAATGTACACTCCCGAGGAAAAGCTCCGTCTCTTCCAGCTGTGGTATGCAAAAGGAGACGCGGCGGATCTCATTCAGAAGTTGGAGAACAAGGTCGAGTGGCAGACGGCGGGTTGGACCGTGCTGGCGGCGCACAAGGCGAAGGAAGGCGACTTCAATACCGCCTTCGAAATCGCCAAACGCAATGTCACCCCACCCCGCGAAGCAGCGGCCCGAACATTAGGCGACCCAGCCGATCTGGCTCGGGCCTTTGCCCTGAATCCCACCGACATTGTCCTCGGACTGGACCTGTATGAGGCGCAGCGACTCGCGGGAAAATACGAAGACGCCCTCACCACGCTCGATCAGCTCGCCAAGATCCCCCGTTTTCCCGCCCGCATCCTCTACGAGCGCGGCATCACTTTGGGAGCGAAGGGGGACTACGCGAAGGCCTGGGAGGCTCTGCGAGACTATGAAAAACGGGTGCAGGCAGACAAGAAGACTCGTACGTAACAACTTCAACAACAGCACTTTGAGAGACACCGGCAGGCCCAAATGGCCTGCCTTTTTCGTGCTCATTCCCGGCCGCCAGCGGCTGATGCATGTATCACTTTCTCAAATTCGAGAAATTTACATTGACCCTGAATCCCCACTTTGTTAGCTTCTGTTGAAATTTCACATTCTTCATCCCCTTCCCTGACTTCCATGGCAAAAGTGGTAATCACCGATGACGAAGCCGCAATTTTGCAGCTCGTCACCCAGTTCTGCAAAGGCCTCGGTCATTCCCCGATTCCCTGCCAGACGGGCGCCGAGGGACTCGCGGCAATCCGCGAACATAAGCCGGAATTGCTCATCGTGGACCTTCGCCTCGGCGAGACAGATGGCATGGAGATCATCAAACAGTGCCGGATCGATTCGCCCACCACGGCGATCATCATGATCACCGGTCACGGCAGCGTCGAGACGGCGGTGGAAGCCATGCGCCTGGGTGCATTCGACTATCTCACGAAGCCATTCGATCTGCCCGACCTGAAGCGCACCATGGAGCAGGCGCTCGGTGGCCGTGGCACTCCCGCGCCCGTCCCTCATCCGGCGGCCGTGGGCAGTCCCGCACCGAAGGTCATCGGCGGAAGCGACGCCATCCAGCGCATCCTTGGCATCATCCAACGCGTGGCCGACGGCGACAGCCCGGTGCTGCTCGAAGGCGAGTTCGGCGTGGGCAAGCAGTTGCTCGCCCGAATCCTTCACGAAACCAGTCTGCGCAGCAATGGACCCTTCAAGGCGATCCAGTGCAGCGCCCTGCCGCCCGACCTGCTCGAGTCCGAGCTCTTCGGCCACGGCACGCCGCAGAACAGCATCTTCGGGCGCACCCGCGGCGGCACCATTCACCTCGGCGAGATCCATTTGATGCCTACGCGTCTCCAGGCGCAGTTGAACGCCTTCCTCGAAAGCAGTTCCACCGGAGGCAACGGCACGGCGAACGGCATGAGCTTCAATTGCCGGCTCATCACCAGCACCACCGCGCATCTCGAGGACGCCATCCGCGAAGGGAAGTTCCGCGAGGACCTCTATTATAAGATTTCCGTCGTGCCCGTCGTCATTCCGCCGCTGCGTGAGCGCCGCGAGGACATCCCGCTCCTCATCGAGCACTTCCTCCGCGAGCACGCCCTGCGCACGGCGAGCACGATGAAGAAGATGGAGCCCTACGCAGCCGAGTTCCTCGAGAAGTACGCGTGGCCCGGCAACATCAGCGAGCTGCGCAACGCCGTCGAGCGCTCCATTGCCCTCGCCGAAGGCAACAGCATCAAGCCCACCGACCTGCCCGCCAAGGTCACCCAGAAAGTGGAGGCTCCCTCCGATCCCATCAGTGGAGAAGGCAAGCAACGCCTCCCCATCGGCGGCACCCTGGATGACTACATCCGCGGCCAGGAGAAGCTATTCATCAACGAAACGCTGAAGTACAACAACGGCTCCCGCGAGAAGACCGCGAGCATGCTCGGCGTGAGCATCGCGACGCTCTATCGCAAGATGGAGCTGAATGTGGAGCGAAGGACGACAAGTTGACCCGTTGGAGTGCAGGCTTTAGCCTGAATGAGCGCGGCAGAATCCAAGCTTGCTTGCTGTTTACTCGCACGTAGCAAAAACGGCGAGTTTCCATTTGATTGACCTCCGCCACTTTCTATCCTTCCCGTTTCGGAGGAAATCGTGCCAACATTTATCGAGCAGTGGCTGCAGGGAAACGCGGTGTTTGATGCGCAGCGGCGTCACACAATAGCGCTGCTTGTCGAACAAGCAGGATTTCGGAATGCTAATCTTGAGACGATTTCAGATATTGTTCGAAGTCACTATGTTGACGACGCCACGACCGCATCCCGGCTTCAGGCGCTAGGTGCGAATGCAACGGCCGACCTTCTCAGGGAAGACCTTCCAACAAAGCCCAAGTCGCGCTCGGGTGCGATGGGAGAAATCATTGCCTCCGAAATCGCGGAACAACGGATCGGATGGCGAGTGCCGGTCAAGAGACTTCGATGGACCGACGGTCGCGAGAGCGCCTTGCGCGGCGACGATATTGTTGGGGTAAAGGTTTCACCGAGTGGTAAGCTCTCGATACTCAAGGGGGAATCGAAAAGCCGTGCGGGCTCCATTGCCAGCGTTATTGAGGACGCCTCTCTTGCTCTCGACCGTGACCGCGGTCGACCTATGAGGCATACTGTATTGTGGATAGCAAAACGATTGCGCGAGGCGGGAGAAACCGACCTCGCGCTGAAGCTGGAGTCTGCAACGCTGGACAGTTTCAGGGGAGTGGAGGTGGAGCACTTGCTCTTCATGCTGACAGGTACCAGTCCGAATCAGATCTTGCAGGACCATCTGATTTCCATTGCGACAAAGAGGCGGATTCGTCACGTCGTAGGCGTATGGGTTCAAAATCACGCTGGTTTCATTGCTCAAATCTTCGGAGGCATCTAAATGGCAGAATCGCTGGAGGAACTAGAAGCCAGACTGCGGAATGCCACTGCTCCAGGCGCTCGCGCACGCCTTATCGACAGAGGACTGGCCCGCGGGCTGATCTGGTTGGAAGGGGTGGTTCCTGAAGGCGGACCGTCGTTCGCCGAGAGCCTAACCGAGGACCTGCTCGACTACGGACATTCGGTTCTCGATCTCGCCTTGCGAGTGAGAACCCTCAATAGAGAATCCGCGGTACTGACTCCGGCATTCGAGATCGCCGGCGAAGCCATCGAATCGGCAGTTCACCGAGATGAACGGAACTTGTCGCATGGCTTCCACCGCGTCAGCGCCGCCACCGCATTCCATCTAGCCCGACTTTCGGCGCGGGCCTATTCCATTCTGCCTGGAGGAACCGAAGGGCACAATTTCTCCCCCTGCGAACTGGCGATCGTCCATTTGCTGCGTCGTCGCTTCGTTGAACTGAAGCAGCTCTTTTCTAGCCGTTTGTTAGATGCGGATCATCTGGACAAAGCCATCGCGGCCCGCCTCCGGACCGACGATGACTTCGAAGCGGACGATGCTATTCACGAGTCTCTGGTGAACGCCTTCATGAGGGGAATCGCCTTCTTCGACCATGCGTTACAAACTGGATTCGAAGCCTCCGCCACGGCTGCCAAGGCACAACTGACGCTGACCGCCAGCGTGGCATCGGATTTGCGGTCCGTAAATCACTGGTGGACTGCCACTCTTGCAGCCCACCTTATCGATGAACTATGGGACTTGAGCCTTCACAACCGGCTGCCCAAGTTGCCCGAAGACGAGTCGCCAGTTGCCGGGGAATGGAATCGTCTGCGATTAAATTATATTCAACGGCTTCGGGCTGCCAAAAGGGCGGCAGTTGAACTTTGGCCGTCTCAACTGGCCGCCGCCGCCCGCACCATCAATCCCCTCGACGATCTGGTTGTCGCTCTTCCAACCAGTGCCGGGAAAACACGGATCGCAGAGCTTTGCATTCTCAGGGCACTGGCCGAAGCAAAACGAGCAATTTACATTACCCCCCTTCGTGCACTTTCCGCACAGATCGAGGGCGACCTTGGCGAAACGTTCATCCCGCTGGGCGTTTCGGTCACTTCGCTTTATGGGGCAGCCGGTGTTGAGGCCGGCGACAATGAAACGTTGCGTACCGGTAACATCGTCGTCGCAACCCCCGAAAAGCTGGACTTCGCTCTTCGGAACGATCCAACCATCATCGACGACGTCGGCCTGATCGTCTTCGATGAAGGTCACATGCTGGGGAAAGGAGAGCGGGAGGTTCGGTATGAGACACTCGTCCAGAGGATTTTGCGCCGGGAAGATTCGGGGACACGTCGGATTGTGTGCCTTTCGGCCCTTTTTCCAAATCCAGATGACATGACGGACCTTGTAGCTTGGATTCGGCAAGACGAAGCCGGTGGGCCGGTTCATTCGACTTGGAGGCCGACCCGTCAAAGATTTGGAACGATCCAGTGGTTTGATAGTGGCTCGGCCAAGCTGCAGATAGCCCTGAGCAACCAAAATCCCTATGTGCCTGACTTTGTCAAACAGACGCTGCCCCCAGGTCCACCTAGGCAGAATCCGATGCCCCAGAACAAAAACGAACTCGTCCTGGCGTCTGCCTGGAAGTTCGTGGAGCAGGAGAAGCGAGTGCTCATCTATTGCTCTACCAAAAGGTCCGTTGAGCCCTTGGGAAAATTAGTGTTGCAATTAATCCGCCAACGGGTTCTACAGCCTCTTGTCGAGGATTCTGATGGGCTACAGAAGGCACGCGAGGTCGGCGAGGAGTGGCTCGGGATTAATCATCCAGCGGTAAGGTGTCTGGAATACGGTGTCGCATTGCATCATGCGAGTTTACCGCGTCAATTTCTGGCTGAGGTTGAAACGCTTTTGAAGGACGGAACCTGCCCGCTCACGATTGCTTCACCAACATTGGCCCAAGGCTTGAACCTTTCGGCCAGCGTGCTTCTTGTCCCGACGATTTGGCGAAATGCGGAGATCATTCCGGTTGCTGAGTTCGCGAATGTTGCAGGGCGAGCCGGCCGTGCATTCGTGGATCTGGAAGGACTCATACTCAATACCATCTGGAGCGGAGCAAACTCGGCCCGGGAGATAAGGTTGTGGGAAAAACTGGTCCGCGAAGCCAAGGCCCCCCTGTTGGAAAGTGGCATCCTTAAACTTGTGAAATCGCTTTGCGTCATGCTAGCCACAGATTCGGGGCGCCCCATCGGAGAGGTAATTGACTATGTGCTGGGCAATACCAACGCGTGGGACGTGGAGCCGGCGGAAGGCGAAGAAGGCGTAGCCTGGGCCTGGGACCGGGAACTCGCCTCGCTTGACGCCGCGCTTCTCGGCTTGCTCGATCCCAACGCCGCCGAGGATGCACTGGGAGGTTTACTCTCCGAATCCCTTGCTGGTTCGCTTCCCGTGAGGCAGACACTCTCCCGAGCCGGTCAAGCTGCTGTAGACAGGATGTTCTCGTTTCTTGCTGCGCGGGCGAAGGAAATTTGGAGGCGGACAGACAGCAATCAGCGAACCGGCTTCTATTCCGCCGGAGTAGGTTTGAAGGCGGGGCTTGCACTCGACAAGCATCTTGACCGGCTCGTGAACCTTATCGTCGGGATCGAATTGGGAATGCGGCTCGATGAACCCGCGGGATGCGATGAACTTGTGGTGGAATTCGCTGAAATCGTTTTCGGCTTTGCCCCGTTCATCCCGGATAAAGGCCTGCCAGAAGAATGGAAAGAAGCGCTGAGACGCTGGATGAATGGAGATTCCGTGTCGTCTATTGTGGAGCTCTGCGAAGAAGCTGGTGTCAATTTTATCCAAGATGCGATCGCTTATAGAATTCCGTGGGCGATGGAAGCCGTCCGGGTTCATGCTATTTCAGTAGAACAGGAGCGTGCGGAGGAAGTCTCTGGAACGGCTGCAATGGCGGTGGAAACCGGCAGCCTCAATCGTAGTGTCATCACCTTGATCCACAAAGGCCTTCAATCTCGTGAAGCAGCCAAACTGGCGGTCTCCGATACCGGAGCCTCCTTCAGCGATGCGAAGCAGATGAGGTTTTGGCTCCGGTCCGACATTGTGGTTCAGCGAAGTCGGTTGGATGATTGGCCCAGCGTGAAAACTCACTACGCCTGGATGAAATTTTATCAGCGGGACTTTGTTCCGAGAGAAACGGCTTGGGAACGTAAGCTATACTACCTCAACGTACGCTGGACCGGGATTCCATTGGCGCCAGGAACGGATGTTGTCGTTCTTCGATCGGAGGAAAGCGCTTCCAGCCAGGTTCTTTCGACAGCGTACGAACCGATCGCCGTGGCCGAATTCGACGTCAACCTACAGCACTTGGTACGTGCTTACGTAGGCACCGGCACCAACCAGATAATGGTAGAGTACTTCGGCCCAAACGTCTGAGCAGACTGATCCGGCAACTCCACACTGTGACGCAAAAAAAATTTCTTGTAATTGTTTACTAAACTTTCATGATATAGCGATCTTCACGAAGCTGTCCATGAACGACGCTTCCATGCCGCCCCCAGAAATTTTCTCGTCTTGTCCAGTTTCCTTGCTGTGGCCCCACAGAAGGGAACGGTCGCGTTGTCCTTCGAATGAACTCGTAGTTCTGAATTCCTGCGGTATCAGGCCGTAGAGTGTGCCTAGTACGTTCTAGCAAGTCATTGATGTAAAGCACGCAAAGTATGCGGATTCTCCGCCACATCATTCGAGAATTCTTCTGGCAAATGTTTCATAAACGTGTCATAGTGATGCGCTCTTCAATCCACTCTTATGAACGTGCTCACTGCCCCTCCGTCTGACTTCCCCGCGTCACGCCTTTCGCCGGATTCGGCTTCCCCTCCGCGTGACCCCACATCGAGCACACCGGCATGTTCGCGTTCCAGACGCGAAACGGCCGCCCTGCTTCTCAACCCCGCGCTCCAGGCCGTCGCCACCATCGACCACTGCCAGCCCTTCCGCAACACCAACACGGATTTCGGAGAAGTGTTCGAGGAGTTGGAGGCCATCACCGCCGCCGTCACCAGCGGCGACATGAAGCATCCCGAGGGCATCGCCATCGCCCAGGCCACGGCCCTGAACATCATGTTTGGAAGGCTCTCCGGCCTGGCCCTCGCCAACTATCAGAGCCCGCATTTCGACTCCCTGATGCGGCTCGCCCTTCGCGCCCAATCCCAATCCGGCCGCACCCTCGAAACCCTCGCCACCTTGCGCAATCCCGCCATCTTCGCCCAGCAGGTCAACGTCGCCCATCAGCAGATCGTCGCCAACGCCCCCGTCCCCGCCCCACCCAGCGTGCGCTCCCGCACGAATGCTCAGACAAGCGCATCTTGTGTCCCGAATTTTGACTCGAGGATCGAGGATCCAGTATCAAGTATCCAGCATCCGTCCCCCTGCCCCGTGTCCCCCGATTCCGTATCTTCCCCGTTGACCGTTGACTCTTGACCTTTGACCGCCGCTTGGCTCCCCAACCCAGTTTGTTTGGCCAATAAAAAAATTTCCTCCCCCGTTCCCGTCCATCTCACCGCCTGAAACCCAGTTCGTTTGGCCGAAAAAAGATTTTCCCTCACTTTTCACTCATCATCCCTGATCTGGCACCCAGTATCCAGCATCTAGTATCCAGCATCCAGTATCCAGCAACCCCATGCCTTGGAGTGAAGAATCCCGCGCCCGCGCCGCCGCTAAGACGCGCGAACAACAGCCCTGGCTCCACGCCACCGGCCCCCGCACCGACGTCGGCAAGACCAAAAGTTCCCGCAACGCCGACAAAGGACAAATACGCCCCAAGATCCGCCGCCTCTCCAAACTCCTCCGCCAGTTCGAAACAAACGCACCCTGATCCTGCCCATCCATCGATCCATCGATCCATCGATCCATCGATCCATCACTCCTCTCCTCCCCTCCGCCAACCATCGCAAACCACCGCCAACTACCGCAAACAACCGCTCCGACTATGCATGCGATCTCCCCACTGCTGATCACGTTCGCGGCGACTCTCTCCCTGGTCACCACCTCACTCGGCGATGACACCGGCAAATTCACCGAGACCTTCGACGTCGCGAAGAAAGATCTCTCGCCCACCGGAAAGAGCTCCTACTTCGTGCTGGAGCCTGGATTCGTCGCGATCTACGAGGGCAAGGAGCATGGTCGCAAGACGGTGCTCACCATCACGGTCACCAGCGAAACGAAGGTGGTCGACGGCGTGAAGACGCGCGTGGTCGAAGAAAAGGAAACCGCGGAAGATGAGATTGTCGAAATCAGCCGCAACTTCTTCGCCATCTCGAAGAGCACGGGCGATGTCTATTACTTCGGTGAAGAGAGCGATACCTACAAGAACGGCAAGGTGGCCAACCGCGCCGGCTCATGGATGTCGGGCGTGGACGGTGCCCACTTTGGCCTGGCGATGCCCGCCAAGCCGAAAGTCGGAGCCGCGTATTACCAGGAACACGCACCCGGAAAGGCGATGGACCGCGCCGAAGTCGTGAGTGTGAGCGAGACCGTGACGACCCCCGCCGGCGAGTTCAAGAATTGCGTGAAGACGAAGGAAACCACCCCACTGGAAATGGGACATGAGTTCAAGTTCTACGCCGCGGGCGTGGGCCTGATCAAGGACTCGGACCTGAGCCTGGTGAAGTTCGGCTCCAACGCGAAGTAGAGTTCTCTTGGGCGGCGGGGGCGCGAGGCGTTGGAATATGACGGTGGTCATCCACGTACCTGCATCCATCACGCCCCTATGAAATCCCAAGCATCTGCCGGTCCATCGAACGCGCTCTGCACCCTGAAGCTGCTTTGCACCTTCATGGCACTTCTCGTCATCGGCGGTGAGCGGATTGCCGCCGCGGATTCCACGGTGAAAAATGTCCTGAAGACCGAGAGCTTCGATGCGGACCCCAAATGGGAGGGATTCAACAACCGCCTGAAGCCCGATCCAAAAGACATCCACAAGGTCGTCCAGAATTTCGGCTATAGCGAAACTCATTTCGCGGGCGATGAGAAGGGGGAACTGGGCGGCCTGATCCAGCGATCCAAGAACCCAGCCTTCTATGCCGACAAGATCCCCCTCAAGAGTCTAAACGACAAGCTCACCGCCTCCGGTAGCTTCCTGTTCACCTCGTCGCAAAGCAGCGCCGGCATCTGGTTCGGCTGGTTCCGCGCCCGGCAGGAGACAGGGGCCGCACGCCCGACAAGCGGTTTGGGACTGAACATGGATTTCGAGAAGAATGGAGGACGGCTCGCGGTGAGGATGAGCAATAGCTTGAACCAATTCTGCGGGGCCTTCGTCACGCCGTATATCCCTGGCAAGTTCCGGCCCTCCCCTCTCAAGCCAAATACTCGGTATTCTTGGAAGCTGAGCTACGATCCCTTGGAGAACCATGGAGACGGGCGCTTCGAATTCAGCATCAAGTGCGACACGCCCGACCAGGAACTCCGGGCCCAGGCCGCCCAGTTGCCCGACAACCTGAAGTCGCAATTGGATCTGCAAAAGGACGGCTCCTTCAAACACGGCAGCGCTGACTTCGACCAGGGGATGACCTTCGCCGTCGACTTGCCGAAGGGTTTCAAGGAGGCAGGAGCGAGCTTCGACCGCTTTGGTCTCATGAGCAATATCAAGGAGGGCAACGCGGTGAATATCTATTTCGACGACCTCCACTATGATGGCAAAAGCGAGAGCTTCACCAAGGATCCCGGCTGGGATGGCTCGGGGAATCGCACCGAGTTCGAGGAGGGCTTGCCTACCGGTTACCACGACTTCGGCTACAGCGCCGATACTCACTTTGCCGGCGGGCGTCCCGGAGAATTCGGCGGCACGTTCTGGCGCCTCACCCAGGGCTTCGGATACTACGCCGACAGGACAGGCCCGCTCACGCTGAACGATCCCCTGGAAGCCAGCGGCAAAGTCGTCCTGCAGATCGGCACGCCCGATTCCGAGATCGCGTTCGGGTGGTTTAATAGTTCCCAAAAGGAAGTGCCTGTCCATTTGAAAAACGGCAGGCAACAGGAGGGACATCTCGACAAGACGGACAACTTCCTCGGTGTCTATTTGGCCGGCCCCACCCGCCTCGGCCGCTGCATGCTACCGGCCGTGATCACCGCCAAGGGCACACGGGACATGTTCAACCGCGTGGACGAGTCGCCGAGGCCCACCCCGAAGAAAGTCTATGACTGGACGATGAAATACGATCCCTCCGCCGCGGATGGCCGTGGCGCGTTGACGGTGACACTAGGAGACGCGACCGCGACGTTGATCTTGGATCCCGGAGTGAAAAAGGAAGGCGCCACTTTTGATCGTTTCGGCTTCTTCCCGAGCGGCGGTGGCGGGATGGTGCAGATCTATTTCGATGATTTGAAGTACACGGTGGGACGAATAGGCAGTTGATAGTTGAAGGCCTAATACGGCGATGCTTGGCGAATGAAAGCGATCATGAGACACTTCTACCTCTGGCTGGCGCTCAGCGCTGTTTTGTCTTCGAGCGCGAGCTTCGCGGAGGAAATGGTGATCCACCGCGATATCGCCTATGCGGAGCCGAAGAATGAGCGGCAGTGCCTGGATGTGTATGCGGCGGCGAAGCCGGACAAGGGCAGGAGACCGGTGGTGTTGTGGATTCACGGCGGCGGATGGCAGCGAGGAGACAAGAGCACCATGGCCATCGGGAAGCCCGAGCAGCAGACGATGAAGCCGCAGGCGATCGTGGATCACGGCGGGGTCTTCGTGGCGATCAACTATCGGTTCGTGCCCAACGTGGATCTCAAGGCGATGCTCGGCGATGTCGCGAAAGCGATCGCCTGGGTGAAGAAGAACATTGCGCAATATGGCGGCGATCCCGGATCGATCATTGTCATGGGCCATTCCGCGGGAGCCCAGATGGCCGCGCTGGTGTGCACCGATGAGCGCTATCTTCAGGCGGAAGGCCTCACGCTGCGCGACATCAAGGGCTGCATGCCCGTGGACGGAGACTCGTATTATCCGGCCCTGCAGCTTGAGACCCGCACGCCCAAGCAGACAGCTGGCGACAGGATGACGTTTCCCGAAGGTCGCGAACGGGAATTGTCATCGGTGCTGCATATCGCGAAGGACAAGGGCATTCCGCCGTTCCTGGTGCTTTGTGTCGCGGACTATCCTGAGAGCGGCGCCCAACTGCAGTCTGAGATTCTTGTGCATTACCTCAAGCTCGCTGACGTCCCGGCAAAGGTGGTGCCGGTGGCCGGGAAGACGCATGCCACGCTGAATGCGGACCTGGGGCTGCCGGGCGATGCAGGGACGAAGGCGATGCTGGCGTTTTTGGGTGAGATCGTTGGAGGCGAAGCGAAGAAGTAGCAATCACACACCGCGTGATGAATCAGAGCTCGATGCCTCACACGGATTGTGAGGACTACTTCTTGAGCTTCGCATGCAGACGCCTCGGCGCGATGCGCAGCCACGCGACCTTGAGCGCGCGCCGCACACTCGCGATGGGCGCCTTTTTCAAGACGATCCTCGTGCAGCCGAGTTTGCCCCAGCCTCCAGGCCAGGGTTGGAATACCTCGGGCTCATCCGCACAGATGTCGGACTGCGCTTCCAGTGCCAGCTTGGCCATGCCCCAGGTGCCGTCGGGCCACAACGAGGCGAACATCTTGCCGCCCACCCGGAAGTCCGGATGGCCCATGTGCTGCGACTCGACCGCCTCAGGCAGGCTGAGAGCGAGCTTGCGGAATTGGGTGGGTGTCATGGGAAGCGCGGGGGCGGTGGTTGGCCGTTGGGAGAACTTGAGACCCTCAACTCATCTTGCGCGGTGCGGGGCTTGCACCCAAATTCAGGATCAGACTCTCAACTCTCAACCATAGACTCTCAACTCCACAATCAACTCCGCCTCCTCCACTAACCAACCCACGCGGGTGCGATACAAGGTCGTCGGCCTCGCCGTGGGTCTGGCGATGGTGACGTATCTTGACCGAGCCTGCATCGGCTCGCTCGCACCCGCCATCATGCGCGACCTCTCGCTGAGCAAGGAGCAGATGAGCACGGTGTTCAGTGCCTTCATGCTTTCTTATGCCCTGTTCGAAATCCCCACCGCGTGGTGGGCGGATCGGCGCGGCACGCGAAAGGTGCTGACGCGAATCGTGCTCTGGTGGTCGGCGTTCACCATGGCGACCGCCGCGGTGTTCAACTTCTCGTCCATGCTGGTGATCCGGTTTCTCTTCGGCGTGGGCGAGGCGGGGGCGTGGCCCTGCGTGGCGCGCACCTTTTCGCGATGGATTCCGCTCGCTCAACGAGGACGCATTCAGGGGATCTTTTTCAGCGGCGCGCATCTGGCAGCGGGGTTCACGCCCATGATTGCCATCGCGCTCAGCACCGCGCTTGGCTGGCGGGCAGTGTTCATCGCTTTCGGGCTTCTTGGGCTGGTGTGGTCGGCGATTTGGTATCGCTGGTTCCGGGACGAGCCGTCAGAGCACCCGGAAGTCAACGCGGCGGAAAACGCCCTGATCATCGCCGGCCGCGGTGAATGCACGAGCCACCACGAAGGGTGGGCCTACTGGCGTCGGCTGTTCGCGCACCGCAACACGTTGCCACTCTGCCTCTCCTACGTCCCCAACAGTTGCGCGTTCTATTTTTGCATCACCTGGCTGCCGACGTTCCTGAAGGAGAAGCATCACTTTGACGCGCTCGCGCTCGGCTTTTTCTCGGGACTGCCGCTGATGTGCGCGGTGGTGGGCGCTCTTTCAGGCGGGGTGCTCACGGACTGGGCGACGCGACGGTTCGGATTGCGGATCGGCCGGGCGGGCGTCGCGGGCGTGGGGAACACGATTGCGGGCCTCGCGATGATGTCGGCCACTGTCGTGCCTCATCCTATCGCCGCCATCGGGCTTATCTCCCTGGCCGTGATGGCGACGATGGCGACGCTGGGAGCCACGTGGGGCACGTGCCTCGACATCGGCGGTCGGCATGTGGGTGTGGTGGGTGCTGCGATGAATACCGCGGGGCAGGTCGGCGGCTTTTTCACGCCACCGGTCGTGACCTGGCTGCTGGCGCGTTATGGCGACTGGAACGCCCCGGTGCTCGCGATCGGCGGTATCTTTCTGCTCGGCGCCGCGTGCTGGTTGCTGGTGGATCCACGAGAGCGCGTGTTTGAGTAGGGTGAGGGTTATGGGGTGCGGCGAGGGAGGACGCCTTTCGATAACCCCCCGGACCGCAAAGAATCTGCAAAACAACCGCGACCCACTCGTTCGATGAACGACCCATGAACGATGCCAAGACTTCACGCCAAGACGGGGATGGGTTGAGCATGGGGGTCCATCGGGTGCTGCACGGGATGACTCTGCGCTTGCTTGCGGCGTTGCTGGTGCTCGTGTTTCACGCAGCCCATGCGGCTTCGTCGCAGACTTCCCTCGCTTCGGATGGTGCCGCGCTGATGCCGGTCATCATTTCCGCCAATGCTTCGGCAGAAACGAAAGTGCACGCAGCGGAACTGGCCGACTACCTCGGCCGGATCGCGGGCGCGAAGTTCCTGGTGCAGAGCGGCGATGGCGCAAGCGGAATCGCCGTGGGGCGCGCGGGGGATTTTCCGGCATTGAAGGCCGGTGTGGACTTCGTGGCGGATGATCCACTGCGCCGAGAGGAATACCTGCTCCGGTCCCACGCGCGCGGGCTTTGGATTCTCGGCGCGAGCGATATGTCGGTGCAGGACGCGGTGTGGGATCTGCTTTACCGGCTCGGCTACCGGCAGTTTTTCCCGACCAAGAACTGGGAAGTGATTCCCACAACGCCGCGGCTCGCCATCAGCGTGGACGCGTTCGAGCGTCCGTCATATTGCTCGCGGCGCTTCTCGTATGGCTGGGGCCCGGCGGACTTTGCGGTGCAAACATGGGCGGACTGGTGCGCGCGCAATCGGGTCAACAACGGCTTCGCGCTGATCACGAACCACTCCTACGGCGGCATCATCGCGCGCCACAAGGCGGAATTCGCGGCGCATCCCGAATTCCTCGGGCTGCTCGACGGCCAGCGCAGCTCCACGAAGTTCTGCATCTCCAATCCCGGCCTGCGCCGACTCGTGGCCGCGGATGCGGTGCGGCAGTTGGAGGAGCAGCCAAGTGGCGAAGTGGATTCCCTTTCGATCGAACCCAGTGACGGCAGCCATTGGTGCGAATGCGCGGAGTGCGCGAAGCTCGGGAGCATCACCGACCGAGCGCTGCTGCTGGCCAATGAAGTGGCGGCAGCCGTGGAAGCGAAGTTCCCGCACAAGTATGTGGGCATGCTGGCCTACAACGAACACTCCACACCGCCATCTCTCGCAGCGCATCCGCATGTGATCGTGAACGTGGCCACGGCTTTCATCAAAGGGGGACACACGCTGGACCAGGTCATCGCCGGCTGGTCGCCGAAGGTGAAGATGTTCGGCATCCGCGAGTATCTCGGTGTGATGGCCTGGGACCATGACATGCCCGGGAAGGGGCGCGGCGCCAACACCGAATACCTGAGCCGGACCATCACGGGGTTCTACGCGAAAGGTGCGCGCTTCTACGGCACCGAAGCGGATGACAACTGGGGCTGCAACGGACTGGGCTACTATCTCGCCGCGCGGATGCTCTGGGATATCCGCGAAGCTGACCATCTCGACGAACTTACCACGGACTTCATCGAGAAATGCTTTGGTGCGGCGCGCGCACCGATGCGGAAGTTTTACGAGCTGATCGATGGGAAGAACAAGCCCATGGTCAGCGACGACCTGATCGGCCGGATGTACCGGCTGCTGGACGAAGCGCGCGCGCTCGCCGACTCGGACGCCACGCGGGCCCGGCTCGATGACCTTGACCTCTACACCCGCTACGTGGAGATGCGCACGGACTACGTCACCGCCTCCGGTAGCGGGAAGCAAGCGGCGTTCGAAGCGTTTCTACGCCACGTCTGGCGGATGCGCCGCACCGAGATGGTCCATGCGAAGGCGGTGTTTGAGGACCGTCGGAAGCGCGAGGACACCTTGAAGATGCCGGAAGGCTCGGAGTGGCGCGTGCCTGTGGCGAAGAGCGTGTGGAAACGCGAGGACGAACCTTTCACTCGCGACGAACTGGACGGCTTCGTCCGCAATGGCATCGCGACGCGGACGCTGCTCGCCTTCACGCCGGTTTCATTCAGCGATGATCTCGTCCCCGCGACGAAGCTCGCGCTGCCCGATGTGAAGGAAGGCCAGTTCGACCGCCATCTTCATCTCACCCGCCACTACTACACCTGGGTGGAGAAGGCGCCCGCGGTGCTGAAGTTCTCGGCGTCGGCGGGATGGGTTTATCAAAACCGGGGTGGCGCCAAAATGGAACTTTACCCGGCAGCGGAAGCGGAAATGAAATCGGTGGCACAGGCCGAGATCGCGCCGGACAAGGAGGATCACGCCGTGGAGTTCTCGAGCCCCTTCACCGGACTGCATCGCATCGCTGTCACCGATCAGGGGGCGGGTTCCCGTTTCACGGGACCGGAGGGCACGCCGCTCACGCTCTGTTCCAGCTTCGAGGAACATCCGGACTTCGCCGGCAGTTGGACGCTCTATTTCTACGTCCCGCGCGGCACCAAGACGGTCGGCGGCTTCAGCGAAAACAGCGGCACCCTGCGCGACGCGAGGGGCCGAGTGGCGGCGACCTTCGAAAAGAGGTCAGGATTCTTCAACGTGCCCGTGGAACCCGGCGACGACGGAAAGCTGTGGAAGTTCGAGCGCTGCGCGGGCGACAAGCTGCTGATGACGGTTCCGCCATTCCTGGCGCGCAGCGGACAGGAACTCCTCCTGCCGAAGGAAGTGGTGGAGCGTGATGCGGCGCGGTGAGGTGAGGCCAAGGATCCCACCGAGGGCATTATGATCCCGGCTCTGGAGCCTTCGACAAGCTCAGGCCCTGAGCTTGTCGAAGGGAGCCAGGCTACTCCTCACAAGCCTTTGCCATTGAGATACATCGTGCCGCTGGGAGAGATGGTGTAGCTGGTGCCGTCTGAATTGTGGATCGTATTTCCGGTTTGCGTGGAGGTTTTGCCGTTGGAGTGGAACCAGGTGTTGCCCTGCTTCTTCGAGGTCGCGCCAGTGGAAGAAGTGATCGTGTTGCCCACGCGGGTGGTCGTGGTGCCGCCCGGATGAAACCAGGTGTTGCCCTGTTTCGTCGACGTTGTGCCGTTGGGGTGATAGTAGGTGTTTCCGGACAACTGGCCGCTGCGGGTCGCCAGTCCCGAACTGAGTCCCATGTTGTTCGAGGGTGAGTAGGTGGGGATGCGCGAGGTGGTGGCTGCGGAGGAGTAGGTGGGAATGCGTGGTGAGTAGGTGGAGGAAAAGGTGGGGATGCTGGGCCTCGCGCTCCCGGAACCGTTGACACTGAGAAATTTTGTTTGGGGCATGTTGTACGTCATGTGCGGTGTGTTGACGTGGAAGTTCCGCATCTCCGCGTACATGTCCGTATGCGTGAGTGTCGGCACGGTGATGGGAGGGCTGGTGTACCGCGGCATCTGTGCCATCTGAATCCTTTGCATTTCCATTTCCTGGCCGATCTGGGCGGTTCTTGCGGCCGCGACGGCACCAACGGCGCCAGCGACAGCACTGATGGCGGCAAGCGTGGCGCGGACTTTCGCAACCCTGACGTCTTCGTTGTGCGCCTGCGTCATCAGCGACGAACCATCATAGAATCCGGCGCCCGCCGAGGACGACCCGCCAAAGTAAGCGGCTCCCCTGAGCGTGGCATTGCACATGCCGCCAAAGTTGCGGTACTTGAGCGTGGCGCTTTGGAGTTGCACGGAGCTGACCGGCTTGCCCTCGGCCTGGGCCAGCTTGACGGCTTCCTTGGCGAACCATGCCTGGGCCTTGGCGGCAGACTCCGTGGCGTACATGGTGTGGTGGCGCCACTCACCCGACAGGGTCATGCCTTCCGAGTTCTTGCTCACGACGGTCATGGTTCCATTGCCCGCACATGAGACGAGGAGGCAAATAACGGGGAGCAATAAAAATTTCATGGTGTCGGTTAAACCAGTTTCTCCAACGGGCTGCAATGACAATCGGCGAAAGATGGCTTGGCGCGCATGGGAGAATGGATAACCGCGCCACTGAGCCAGCCCGATCCCGCTGCTCCTTGATCGTTCGACTTTGATGATGGAATGGTCCAGTGCACGATGCCTGTATGATCTTCCATGTTCGAGCGACCCGGTTCTGCACGGCCATCGTGTTGCGATGCTGGGTGGGGCTCGCCTTTGCCTATCCTGCAGTGGCGCAGGTCCGCGCTCCGTCGCAATCCGTCGACTGGACCGACCTGATCAGTTTTCGGCCTCCGGCCGCGATCCAACGGGCCATCGGTGATCGCGACGGGCGCTGGCACGTGCAGCCCATCGAGAATGCCAGGGGCGAGATCAACCTTGATTACTATCCGCTGCAGATCACCCGTCTCCCTCTGAGAGATGGCAGGCGCCTGTCGCCGGCGCAATTCATGACGGACGTGCGCGTCCGCTTCGGCGACATCATCGATCCGTCCATGGCGAGCTTCGAAGCCTATGACGCCGCGGAGCATCAGCGCTTCATCTCTGCGCATCCGCTGGGTGCGGTGATGGTGTTTCACATCAAGGGTGGCCTGACCGGAGGCACGGTGAATTCTGGTGCGGTCGTGCTCAGCGAGGTGACGCCGCAGAGGTGGCGGTTCTCCACGGTCCACGCCGCCGTGGTCGGCGGCCATCCCATCAGCGGCACGCGTGAGTGGAGCCTCATTGCCAACGGAGACGGCAGCTACTGCTTTGCCACCCGCGCCGCGGATCGCACCACCGGGCCCATTGATCATCTCATGCATCGCGTCGTGTTCTCATCGGCCGACAGGTTCTGGCTGGATTTCGTGTCGCGTGTGGCAGACGACATCAACGCGCACGGCGGCGAAGCGCATCTCGATCCCGCGCTCTGCTCGCACCAGCGGCTCGACTGGAGTTTGGTTCAGGCTGTCTTCCAGCCGACGATTCCATGGGTTTCACCTTTGGAGGTTGATCAGGGAGCGCAGAGGCAGCGGGCGATGTGGACGACGAGTGCGCCGTACCGCCTGGCGCATTCGAGAAAGTAGCCATCACACGGCGCCTGTGGTTGTTGGCAATGGTTTGCGTGGTTGGCAGTGGTTTGCGATGGTTTTGCGAACATCGGGTGAGGCGGGCGGCGATGGTGAAATCTGGGGGGAGTAATTCCGCTGTAGCGTGTGTCTTTTCCTTGATTAGGCTTGATTTACTTTGACTGGCCTTGAGAAGCGGAACGGCAGGTATCAGAAGGTTAGTGTGTAAAGTTTGCAAAGGCGCTGCCGCGCTTTTGCCATCCTCGGCGCGTCTGCACCGGACAGGTCTTGCTGCATGCGTCGGGTATGAAGGATCATGCCAAACCGAAGATCATCCACGTTTAGTAAACAGTCAAGGTCTATTACGCGTGACCGGACATTGCCCCAGTAAGCGGCCATCACACGCACCTTCGGCAGGCTCAGGTGGTTCCGCGTGTGATGAATCCGCGGGGAGCGACACAACCCCTTCGGAGATCTCTGCAGAAGTCGGAGCGTTCTGTCGTCCCTCCGGGACTCGAAGATTTTTTCTGCGCTACCCACGGTTGAAACCGTGGGCTATTGCCTTCCGTCCCTGCCGGGACTCTTGAGGCATCCACTGTTTTCCAGTAACAGACAGTTTTGCAGCGCTCTCCTTCGGGGTTGAGCTTCTTTGCAATGCCTACCCAAGGTAGCTCGTACCTCGCAACCTTGGGCTGGAGGACACAAGCCCATTGGGCTTGAGCTTCCATTGTAGTCTTCTGTCAACTACCGACACATTCGGGATCTCCTCTTAACCAGGTGCCACTCACAACTGACCTCAATTCCCCCTCAGGACTACTTCCCGGCCTTGAGCTTTTGGATGAGGAACTCGTGCATCTTTTCCTCGCCGCCCTGCGTCACGGTGCATTCGAGGCCCAGCTTCTCCATCGCCTCCTTGAGCTTCTGGCCGAGCCGGATGTGATGCACCCACGCGCCCTCGTTCGTGGACGCAGTCACCGGCACGTCTCCCCTCGTGTAGATCATGTACACCGGCGGATCATCGGCCGTGAGATGCGTGATGGCCGAGGCGTCGTGCTCGAGCGTGTGCACCCGCTCCGAGTTCCAGTCCGCATCGCTCTTCACCGCGTAGAAATCCGTCAGGGCCGGGTGCGGCGCCAGGTTCGGCACGCCGAACCACTCGCGGAACGTCCGCATGTCATAGGTCGACTGTCCGTTCGTGGTTCCCGCCGCCACCAGCCGCGTCGACTGCCGCGCCACAGGATCGCTCGCATCCGGCTTCGCCAGGTCCTCATGAAACGCCAGCCAGAGCGAAATGCCCGCGCCCGCCGAGCCGCCGTGGCTCGCCACGCGCGTCGCATCCAGATTCCACTCCGCCGCCTTGCTGCGGATGAGTTGCAGCGCACGCGCGCAATCCATCATCGCGATCGGATACGGGTTCTTGCCTCCTTCGCTGAGACGGTAGCTCAGCGAGGCAAACGAGATTCCCTTGTCCAGGAACTCCTGCACCACCGGCCTCGACACCGACTTGTCCCCGCCGCGAAACCCGCCCCCGTGGATGAACAGGCACAGCGGAGTCGGCTTGCCGTCCTCCGACTTCGCGAGCCAGATGTCGAAGACCTGCTTCGGATCCTCCCCGTAGGCCACATTCGCGTGCGTCGGCGGGAAACCCTCCCTGCCTGCGCGCTTCGGGGCGTCCGCTTTGGCAGGCTGCTTCTTGAGAAACGCTTTCGCCTCCTCCACCGTCAGCTTGCCGTCCTTGTTCGCGTCGCTCTCCGGGGATTGCTTCAGAAGCCTCTCCAGCTTCTCCGCGCCCGGCCCACGCGCGGCCTCCTGCGCGCCCAGACGCACCGCGGCGGGAAAAAGAAGGGAACCAATCACGGCGAGTCGGAGGAAGGTGTTCATGGCAGTTGGTATAGATCGTTCAGGAGAGCCCCATGATTTCAACCAAGAAGCATTCCGCCTTCCGCGCGGAAAGGCTTTCACTTCCCTTCCCCCGCAAGACGTAGACAGGCTCGGCGTTGAATCTGGCCACAATATGCTTCACCGGATTCTGCGCCGTTCCTCTGCAGCCATTCGTCTGCCATTGATCGGCGTGTTCTGCACCGCGGCGCTGGCCTACAGTGCGGAGCCGCTGCGCATCAACGTCTCGCGCGACACGGCGGTTTCTTCCTATGCAACCGAGACGGAATTCAGCCGCGGCGCCTCGCCAAAGCTCAAATTCAAAGGTGTGCAGGAGTTCTCATTGCTCGACATCGACTGCGCCGCGCTCCATGGCAAGCGCGTGACCAAGGCAGAGCTGCATCTGCACGGTGAAGGTCCGGAGGTGCTCGGGCGCATGACCGTGTCGACGATCACTGAGGATTGGGTGGAGGGCACGGGCAACAGCACCAAGGTTCCCGGCGCCAGTAGTTTTGCCTGGGCGCGCACGGGTGAAAAACGCTGGGGCGATGGCGGGCATGACATGACCAGCGTCATCAACGGCGTGGGAGGATCCCTCTGGAGTTTCGCGGATGCGACCGCTCGTGATGCCGATGGCTGGCAAGTGATCGCGGTGGCGCCAGACGTGGTGCAGGCGCGCATCGATGGGCGCAGCTTCGGCTTTGCGGTTATGGATGATGTGGGCAGCGAATACAGCCGCGATGGCAATGCCTTCACCTATCGGCCGTTTCTCAATCGCTATGTCTCCAGCAAGGACGACAAGCGCAGCACTTGCCCTTATTTCCTCCTATGGCTCGACGACGAAGCCACCGCGCGCCCGGCAGCGGCTGAGCCCCAGCGAAGCAACGTCACCCTTGCGACACTGCCGCCACTGCCGGCGCCCGGGAAGACCGCATCCGGTGGCAAGCCAACGGTCGAGTGCCGCGATGAACTTGGCGCGCCGCTGGCATCGCTCGAGTTCTTCGCCGCCAAGGGTGAAACGATTTGTTTCACCGTCGCGGCAAAGGCAAGCATCGCACTCGGACAGGTAAGGACGAAAACATTCACGATGCCGCTGGTCGAAGGTCGTGCTGATCCGCTCAAGCCTGGCGATTCGGATGGACCGACCTGCATCGAGCTGCACATCCCCAAGGATGCACAGCCCGGGCGCATCGAAGGCAAGCTCACCATCGGCACGGAGTCGTGGCCTTGCGCGCTGACGATTTGGAATTTCACGCTGCCGGATCACCTGTCGTTCATCCCGCAAATGAACGCGTACAGCGTGCCCAACCATGAGCGCGACTACTACCGGCTCGCGCATGAACATCGCACGACGTTGAACGTGCTGCCGTATCACTGGACGGGCACGCTCGATGCCGGACCGGTGATCAAAGCCGATGGCACGTGGGATTGGACCGTCTGGGACGAGCAGTACGGCGCGCTCTTCGATGGCTCTGCGTTCAAGGACTTGCCGAGGGCGGGCGTGCCCATCGAGACCTTCTATCTCATGCTCAATGAGAACTGGCCGATGGATCACGAGCGCCATTTCAAAGGTGGTTATTGGATCGAGTCCGCGTTTGATGAGGCGTATTGGCAGCAGTTTCGTGAGGCCTCGTCGCGCATCGCGCAGCACATCCGGGAGCGCGGCTGGTCGGAGCCCATGTTCGAGTTTTATCTCAACAACAAAGTCTCGGGAAAAGCTGCTGGCTGGGGCAAATCCACCGCGGCGTGGATTCTCGATGAACCGTCGAACACGCAGGATTTCTGGGCACTGAGGAACTACGGCATCGAGTTCTGGAAAGGCGTCGGCCAGCAGGCGGGCACGCACCTCGTCTACCGCGCTGACATCTCGCGCCCGCAGTGGCAGCGTGATCTGCTCGATGGCGTGACCAACGTCGAAGTCGTCAGCGGATCGCTACGCACCTACGGCGCGCGCGTCCACGAGCGCGCGCAACGCTTCGGCAATCTCGTCTATATGTATGGTAGCGCCAATCCCATCGGCACGCCAAACGCGACCGTCGCTGCATGGTGTGTGGAAGCCTGGGCGTTGGGAGCGGACGGCGTGGTGCCGTGGCAAACCATCGGCACCGCCAAATCCTGGCAGAAGCTCGACGAGCTGTCGCTGTTCTATCCAACCCCGGATGGCCCGTTGCCAAGCCTGCGCCTGAAGGCCTTCCGTGCCGGGCAGCAACTCGTCGAGTATCTCACGCAGTTCACCGCGCTCTCCGGCGCATCACGCGAGAGCGTCGCCGCCGCCGTGTTAAGTGAGCCTGGCATGATCGCGACCACGGTGAAGAAGAACGACGATGATGCGGGCAAGTCGGCCTTCGGTGCAGACGCGCAACAGAGCATCGCCTCGCTGCGCCTGCGCCTCGGAACCTGGCTTGATGCCAAAGCGCCGCCGCCGCGCGAGCGCTGGCATGATCCACGACCGAAGCCGCACGATGCCGGCAACGTGAAGGAAATCAGCGTGGTGAAGTGAGACCTTCGTGAAATCGGGGACCGTGCCCTGCCCTGTAGGGCGGATGCCTGACATCTTAATGATGTTTAGTCAGGCTTAAACCTGCACTCCAACCAGTTCACTGAACGTAGATGGCGAAGAGGCGGGCGGTCTCGGCGTCCCGCCCTGTGAAATTCACGCGGAGGCGGATCGCTTTTCCGTTTTGTTTGCCGAGATCGGTTTTGGCACCCCAAGAGATGGGGAGGCGCAGGCCGGTCGCTTCCTTGATGGGCGTGCAATCGGTGGCGGTGTAGCCGGGGACGGGGCGGAGGTTTTCATCGAGGATCTCGACGGCGAGTTGCGAGTCCTCCGAGAGGCCGCTGGCGTTCAGGTAGACGTGGGCTCCTTCGCGGGGCGGGGTGATGGCGGCGGAAAGGCAATGTGCGCCCTTCATGCCGGGAGCGACGCGGAAGTTGCCGAGGCGATCGCGCGGCCAGGTGGCGACGCGCACGCCGGTTGGGCCATCTCGATTCACTTCGGTCCAGATGCCGTAGTAGAACAGGGTGCGGTCGCCGATGTTCAGGAAGGCCTGGCCTTGGGTGAGGCGCTGCTCGGCGCGGTCGGATTCCTCGGCGGAGGGGACGATCTTGAAGTCGGGAATGGGTTCCTTGAAATGCAGAGCGTCGGAGCTGGTGAGCAGGCCGATGTCGACGGAGGCGTTGCGGCGGTCGTTGTCGGGGTTGTGATACTGGCCGTAGAAGCCGAGCAGGACGTTCCCGCGATCCCAGATGCTGGCGCCAGTGTGCACCTGCTCGCCGCGATTGGACTCAAAGTCGGGGATGGGCCGGGGCGGGATGCTGTCGCGGCGGAAGCTCATGTGCGCGGCCTCGGTCCAGTTTTCGAAATCGGCGGACATGAAGGTCTGCATGGTGCGCTTGTGCGCGCCCGGCACGGGATGCCGAATGGCGCCGGAGTGGCCATTGAGATAGTACAGCCCATCGTGCTTCACCAATCCGCTGGGCTCGGCGGCGATAACGTACTTGTCTTCGACGGCACTCTTCCAACGAAGGCCATCGGGGCTGAAGGCGACGCGGATGGAATTGGCGGGGTCGCTCTCGCGGGCCATCTTGAAGCGTTTCGCAGGATCGGGGTCCTCGGGATCATGCAGGACGAGAAAGAGGGAGGCTTTGACCTGATCGCCATCGATGGAGAGCAGGTTGTTGGCGGTGTTGCCCTTGTAGTTGACGATTCCGAGCTTGGGCTTCTCCCAATGGAGGCCGTCCTTGGAAACGGCGTAGCAGAGGTGCCGGACGGCTTCGGCGTCGTAGCCGCTGTACCACATGCAATACTCGTCGCCGATCTGGAGGATGGTGCCGGCAAAGTAGACGCGGCGTCCGTCCGGGTCGTCCTTCGCGCCGATGCCGAGCACGGGTTTGCCGGGGTGCTTGGGGTCGTCCTTGTTGGATTTGTTGCCGGGGACGAGGGTCAGGAGGAGATTCTTATTAAACGGGATGCCGTTGTCGTCGAAGGGGAAGAGGACGATCTCTGGTGAAGACGGGGAGGGTTTGAGGTTCGGCGTCTGGGCGTGAGAGGTGAGAGGTGAGAGGGGCAGCGCGAAGACGGTGCACAGGGCGAGGGCGGCGAGCTTCAGCGAGGACAAGGAGGGCGTGGGTTTCATGGCGGGGCGTGATGAAGTTGGGGAGACGATCAGACTGTCAGACGCGGAGAGAGGAAGGCAGGCGGCGCGACAAACCTGAAGGAGAGCACGGTCTTTGGCGACATTTTTGCGCGAGGTCACATTTGGGGACCACGTGGGTCGGCGTGTTGAGGAACAATAGTGATTTTGTTCTGACAGGCTGAAGCCTGCACTCCAACGGTTCCACACCGCCTGCGCGCCCGAAATTTGGGCCGCGACGCAGCGCAGCCCTACCGGTGGTGTGTTGGGCGGAACGGCAGACCGGAGGCGGAGGCTCGGCACGCCTTATTTGTAATCCGCGCCAGACAAACTTTTCAGTACCGACTCCTGCCACTGCCGCATTTCGGTTTGGAGCTTGGTGGCGATGTCGGGCTTCTGGTCGAGGAGGTTGGTCTTCTCGGCGGGATCGGATTGGAGGTCGAAGAGTTCCTGATTGGCGGCAGAGGCTGCGCCCTTCCCCTTCCCTTTTTCCTTTTCCTCGTGGATGACGAGTTTGTAGTTTCCTTCGATGATGGAGCGGGGGCCGAGGTAGTCGGCGTCGGTGATCGGGGGCTGGCGGAAGTTGTTGAAGTTGCGGGTGTCGATGCCGGCCGCTTTCTTGGCGAGGGGTGTGGTGCCTTTCTGCAGTTCGGGAACGATGTAGGGCTCGGGCTTGGCGGAGGTGACGTGGGGGATGTCGAAGTTCCAGAAGCATAGTGGGGCAGTGGCGGGACGCTCGGTCATTGTTCCATCGATGGCGGGCGTGAGGTCGATGCCATCGAGGGGGCGATTCGGCAGGGGCTGGCCGGTGAGGGCGCACAGGGTGGGCAGGAGGTCGCTGGTGCTGGCGCGGACGTTGGAGGCGCGCGGAGCCTTGACGCGGGCGGGCCACTCGATGAGGCCGGGCACACGGATGCCGCCTTCGTACACCTGGCCCTTCACGCCGCGATAGGGCGAGGCGAGGGAGGCGTCGGGGGAGGTGCCGTTGTCGCCGCAGTAGAAGAGCAGGGTGTTCTGGCGGAGGTCCTGGTCAGCGAGGTGTTTTCGCAGGATGCCGATGGCGCGGTCCATGGCGGTGATCTCGGCGTAGCGCTCGCGGAGCACGTCGCCCTGGGGACGCTTCACCTGTTCGCCGGTTTCGTTGGAGGTGAGGCGGACTTGCTTGTCGTGGTACTTCGCGGGGAGGTCGTCGTAGAGGGCGAGGTCGGCGGGCAGGCCGCTGTAGGGCTCATGCGGCGAGCCAAACCAGACGACGGTGAAGAAGGGCTTTCCGCTTTTGTGGGCTTGGTCAATGAAGTGGATGGCTTCACGGATGATGACCTCGGAGCCTTCGCCGGGGAAGGGCTCGGGCGGGCCGCCATTGCGGGAGAGGGAGGGATTGAGCTCGAAGAAGTTGTCGTGCGAGAGCCATTCGTGGAAGCCCATGGCGCCGGGGCTGGTGGGGGACGCGGCTTTGACGGGGCCGAGGTGCCATTTGCCGAAGTGACCGCACTGATAGCCGGCCTTGCTCATGATCTGCGCGATGGTGATCTCCTCGGGACGGATGGACCAGCCGGGGGCGAAGGTGCCGTAGCGATTCGGGTGGCGGCCGGTCATAAAGGCGCCGCGGGTAGGCGAGCAACTGGGATGGCTCGAATAGAAGCGATCGAGGCGGAGGCCGGTGGCGGCAATCTCATCGAGCACGGGAGTGTCGACGTGAGGGTGGTGGTTGTAACCGGTTTCTTCCCAGCCGTGGTCGTCGCCCATGAGGAGGACGACGTTGGGTTTTGAGGAAGACGCGGAGACGGGGAGAGGGGGAGACGCGGAGAGGGGGCTTCCCTGAGAGAGGAGGGAGAGTAAGATCAAGAGCAGGAGCAAGAGCTTCATGGAAGGCGGAAGGCGGAAGGCGGAGGAGGAGGGAGGAGGACGAGTAGGAGTAGGAGGACAGAGGGGTCAAATTCGAACGTGGGGGCAGGTTGGGTCTTGCTGGGAAGGGTATTCACGATTCAGAATGCGGCCCATGAGTGCTTCCGATCTGGTGTTCGCCCGTGTCCTTGTCGTGGCTTTTGTGCTGGTTGCGCGCTTTCCCTTGGGTGCGCAATCGGTCCCGGCTGTACCGGCCCAAGCTGCGCAACCCCAAACGGCGCCGGCGCCTGCCGCGGCTGCTCCGGCGAATGATCCGACCACGACAGCGGCGTGGCTGGCGGAGCACTACACGAAATACGAATACCGCATTCCCATGCGCGATGGCGTAAAGCTCTTCACCCGCGTGTATGTGCCGAAGGATGACTCACAGCCGTGGCCCATCGTGCTGACGCGCACGCCATATGCCCTAAAGCCGTATGGCGCGAACAACTACACGGAACCGTCCGGATCCTTCCGGACGCTGGCAAAGGACACGTTCATCATCGCGACACAGGACGTGCGCGGCCGTTATGGTTCGGAGGGCGTGTACATGCATGTGCGGCCGTTCAACCCGAAGAAGGGGCCCAAGGACACCGACGAGAACTCCGACACGTATGACACCATCGACTGGCTGGTGAAGCATGTGCGGAACAACAACGGCAAGGTGGGGATGTTCGGCATCTCGTATCCGGGCTTCTACACGGCGGTGGGGATGATCGACTCGCATCCGGCGCTGAAGGCTGCATCGCCGCAGGCGCCGGTGACCGACTGGTTCATGGGCGATGACCTGAACCACAACGGCGCGTTCTTCCTCTCGCAGAATTTCGACTTCTTCTACCGGTTCGCGCAACGCGCGGAGGACCCGCTGCACGAGGAGTTGAAGACGTTCAACTTCCCCACCCCGGACGGCTATGATTTCTTCCTGCGCATGGGACCGCTGGGCAATTCCGACACGAGCCTGCTGCGTGGGCGCGCGCCGGAGTGGACGGAGTTTCTTACGCACTCGACGTATGATGACTTCTGGAAGGCGCGAAACATCCGGCCGCACCTGAAGAACGTCCACTGTGCGGTGATGACGGTGGGTGGATGGTATGACGCGGAGGATTTGTTTGGGCCGCTGGAGATTTATCGCGCGACCGAGCGGCTGAACCCGGGCATCACAAATCTGCTGGTGATGGGACCGTGGGCGCACGGCGACTGGGGCAGGAAGGACGGGGACAAGCTTGGTGACATCGACTTCCATGCGAAGACCGGCGAGTACTATCGCGAACAGATCGAGTTGCCGTTCTTCCGCCACTACCTGAAGGACGACAAGAACTACACGGTGACGAAGGCGCACGTCTTCGAGACGGGGACGAATCAATGGCGCCGCTTCGATGCATGGCCGCCGAAGGAGGCCACGACGCGCACGCTCTACTTCCACGCCGGTGGCGGGCTCGACTCCATGGCGCCCGGCGATGCGGGAGCCTTCGACGAGTACGTGAGCGATCCGGCGAAACCGGTGCCCTACACGATGGAGCTGAACAATACGTATCCGAAGTCCTATCCGCTGCAGGACCAGCGCTTTGCCGCCTCACGGACGGATGTGCTCGTTTATGAAACCGAGCTGCTGGAGGAGGACCTCACGTTTGCCGGGCCAATCAAGGTGACGCTGCACGTGTCAACGACGGGCACCGATTCGGATTGGGTGGTGAAGCTGGTGGATGTGTATGCGGGCGACTATCCGGAGATCAAACTTCCGGGTCCCGCGGATCCGAAATTGCCGCCCAATGTGCAGAAGATGGGCGGGTATCAGCAGCTCGTGCGCGGCGATGTCTTCCGCGGCAAGTTCCGCAACAGCTTTGAGAAGCCAGAGCCTTTCGAGCCGGGGCGTGAGACGAAGATCGAGTTCACGATGCAGGATGTGATGCACACCTTCCGCCGGGGACATCGCGTGATGGTGCACGTGCAGAGCTCGTGGTTCCCCTTGGTGGACCGCAATCCGCAGACGTTTGTAAACATCCCGACGGCGAAGGCGGAGGATTTCAAGAAGGCGACGCAGCACGTGTATCGAGGCAAGGAGGCTGCGTCATCGATCACGGTGCAGGTGCTGGCGGCGGATGCGAATTGATTAGCATGGCGGACAGGAGTGTCCGCCTACCACAATACTCATTCGCGTGAAGCAACTCCTTCTCCTGGCCTGCGCCTCCTTCGCCTGTTGCCGTCCCGCCGTGGCGCAGGAGACGACTCTCGGGACCCTGGATGCGGCGGGCTTCCATCGAAGCTACTACGTTCACGTGCCGTTCGACCTGCCGAAAGACAAGCCGGCACCCCTCGTCTTCATTTTCCACGGAAGCGGCGGCAATGGTGCGGGCATGGAATCCTTCAGCCAGTTCAGCGCACTCGCCAATCGTGAGGGATTCATCGCGGTGTATCCCGATGCCTTGGCGCTCAACTGGAACGACGGTCGCAAAGCCTCCTCCATCCCATCGCAGGCACAGCAGGTGGACGATGTTGCCTTCGTGGCTGCGATGATCCGCGAGCTTGAAGGCCGGCGCTCCATCGATCCCAAGCGGATTTTCGCCGCGGGCTTCTCCAATGGCGGCATCTTCGTGCACTACCTCGCGAACCAGCTCTCGGCGAGGATAGCCGCCATCGCGGATGTGGGCGGCGGCATTGCGGAGCCGCTGGCGCCCGAGTTCCATCCAGAATCGCCCGTGTCGGTGCTGATGATTCACGGCACGGCGGATCCGTTCGTTCCCTTCGCGGGCGGCGATGTGGACTACGGCGGGTTCGGCCGCATCATCAGTATTCCGCAGACGGCGGAGGCGTGGAAGAAGGTGAACGGCTGCGATCCAAAACCTGAGAGCGGTTCACTGCCGGACACGGATGCCAGCGATCAATGCCTGGTGAAGTGGTCGAAATGGACCGATGGGAAGAAGGAGGGGACGTTGGTGCTTTACACGATCGAGGGCGGCGGCCATGCGTGGCCGGACGGACCGCAGTTCCAGCCTGTGAGTGTGATCGGCCGCGTGTGCCGAGATTTTGACGCGACTGTGGCGATCTGGGAGTTCTTTAAGGAACATCCGAAGATGTGAGGACGAGTGAATTCATCGATCGGTCCTTTCACGCGTGAACCGATTCAGGCTGCGGCAGAGCGTTTGAAAGCGCCAGAGGGCTGGCGCACTCCACGACACTTCGCGTGAGGCGGGAGCGAAGGGATGACATGGCGGACGGCAGTGTCCGCCTGGCGGCTACACTTCCCCGAAGAGGTCCGGTTGGGTGACCGGAGGCGGAGGAAGCGTGGCGGAGGAGGCCTTGGAGACGTTGGGACCGAGGACTTCGCGCTGCCAGGGCATGAGGATGTTGGCGGCTTCGTCGGGAGGCTGAAGCACGACCTGCTCAAGCGTGGCACGGGAGCCGAGCAAAGAGGATTCGATGCCGAGGGCTTCGGCTTTCTTGTCGCGAGAGGCGCAGAGTTTTTCGATGCGGTCCTTCTGGGCTTCGGTGATGTGGCGGCGCTTCTGCCGGGGCTGCTGGGGCCAGGTGGAGGGGTCGCCGTCCTGGGCGCGGGTGACAGCTGCGCGGAAGCCATCGCGCCACTCCTGACGCCAGCGCGGAGGATGGGGAGCGTGGCCGGTGGATTCGAACTCGACGGCCATGCCGAGGAGCTGCTGGTTGTTGAGGACCTTGAAGGGGGGGACGTCGCGGGAAGCGGCGGTGGCGTCGCGCCATTGCCAGAGCTCGCGGAGGACAGCGAGGCCGGCGGGCTTGAGGCGGCCGGAGCCGTTGATGCGCCAGGCGTCTTCCTTGTCGCGGTCGGGCCGCTTGAGGACGTCGCTGCGGAGGGTGGCGCAGCTTTGGGTGAACCAGTCGAGACGGCCCTTTTCGGTGAGCTCGCGGATGAGGATGTCGGCGATGCGACCGAGGTAACGGACGTCATCGACGGCGTAGGCCTGCATCTTCGCAGGCAGGGGGCGCTGGCTCCAGTCGGCCTTCTGAGAACTCTTGCAGAGGACGACGCCGCAATGGCGCTCCACGAGGGCGGCGAGGCCAAAGGGACGCTGGCCGCAGAGGCGGGCGGCGATCTGGGTGTCGCAGATGCGATGGGGTGACCAGTCGTAGGTCCGCTTCAGCAGGGTGAGGTCGTAGTCGGCGCCGTGGAGCCAGATCTCGGTCTTGTCGAGCAGGGCGAGGAGCTCGGAGAGGTCTGGGAGGGCAAGGGGGTCGATGAGGGCGAAGTGCCCGTCGACGGCGAGTTGGATGAGGCAGAGCTTTTCCGAGTAGTGATGCAGGGAATCGGCCTCAGTGTCGATGAAGGAGCGCAGGACGCTGCCGCTCTCGATAGGGCCACGGATTTCGTCGAGGAAGACGCGGAGGCTTTCGGGATCCGCGATCCAGCGGCAGTCCGGTGGGGGGACCGCGGGCTCGTGGCTGGCGGCAGGGCGCGACGAGTGGGATGCGTGCTGGCGCGAGTGTCCGCCGTGCTGGGAACCCGAGGCGGAGGGGCGATGGGAGTTGCCCGCCGGGTTCTTGGACTTTACAGAGTGCGAAGTGTGCGACTTGTGGGAGGCATGGGGGGCATCTCCACCCTTGCCTTTCATGATGCGGCCGAGGGTGGCGCGCACGCCTCCGCGGAAGAAGTTGGCGACCTTGCCCTTGATGCCTTTGGACGGCTTGTCCTCGGCCGGAGCGGGCGCCGGTTTCTTGTCGTGCGCCTGCGGCTTGTGGGCGCGACGGTTGTGATGCTCACCATCGGAACGCTTGTGGTCCGAAGTGCGATGCTGGCGGCCTGGTGACGACACGGGAGAAGGATTCAACGCAGGCCGGAGAGAAGCAGCTCAGCATTGCTCTTGCTGCGCTCGATGTTCTTGATGAGAAGCTCGATGGCCTCGTAGGCGGGCACGGCGGCGAGCTGCTTGCGGATCATGGAGATGCGCCTGAATTCGTCCGGATGGTAGAGCAATTCGTCACGGCGGGTGCCGGACTTCAGGACGTGGATGGACGGGTATATGCGGCGCTCGGAGATCTCGCGATCGAGGCTGACCTCCATGTTCCCAGTGCCCTTGAACTCCTCGAAGATGACCTCGTCCATGCGGCTCTCGGTCTCGGTGAGGGCGGTGGCGACGATGGTGAGAGAGCCGCCTTCCTCAACCTTGCGGGCGGCGCCGAAGAATTTCTTGGGCTTCATGAGCGCCTTGGCATCGAGGCCCCCGGACATGGTGCGGCCCTTGCCGCCAAGCATGGCGTTGTAGCCGCGGGCGAGGCGGGTGATGCTGTCGAGGAGGATGACGACGTCCTTGCCGAGTTCGACCAGGCGCTTGGCGCGCTCGAGGACGAGTTCAGCGACCTGGGAGTGGCGCTTGGAGGCCTCGTCGAAGGTGGAACTGTAGATTTCCGTGTCGACGCTTTCCTCGAAGTCGGTGACTTCCTCAGGGCGTTCGTCGAGGAGGAGGATGATGAGATTGACCTCGGGATGATTGCCCTTGATGGAGCGGGCGATGTCCTTGAGGAGCATGGTCTTGCCGGAGCGGGGCGAGGCGACAATGAGGGCGCGCTGGCCCTTGCCGAGCGGGGCGATGATGTCGACGACGCGGCTGCTGACGGAGCTGCTCTTGGGGGTCTCAAGGATGATGCGCTGGGAGGGAAAGGTGGCGGTGAGCTTGTCGAAGTCCGCAGGGGCCTGCCACTGTTCCTCGTGAGTGCCCTCGATTTCGAGCAAGCGGTCCATGGCGAGGTATTTCTCCTTCTCGCGCGGCACCTTGAGCGAGGCCTTCAACAACTGGCCGGGGCGCAGGCCGAATTTCCGAATGACGAAGACGGGGACGAAGATGTCCTCGGGCAGAGGGGTGAAGCTGTAACGGGGATAGCGGATGAGGCCGAAGCTCTCCTGCTGCATTTCCAGGAAGCCTTCGACGGTGACCTGGGTGCCATGCTGCAGCATCCACGCGGCGATCTCGGCGATGAGCTGGTGCTTGGTGCGGCTGCCGTTGACGCGCCAACCGAGGGTGGCGGCGTAGGTCTGGAGAGCCCCAAGGCTGCGACCCTGAAGTTCGTTGACCGAGGCTGTCTCGGGGAACGGGGGCTGGGGCTGCAGAGGCGCAGGGGGCGTGGCTACCGCATTGGCGGGTTCCCTGTTGCCGTTGCTTGAGGGAGCAGTCTGCGGCGGGAGCGGGTTCGGCGGTGTGGCCTCGACGGCGGTATCTGGCACCGCCGGCGTCTGAGATTCTTCACTGTCCATTAGTCAATAGCGAGTTGTTGCACAAGGATCCGTGCCTGGAGACTGAGCAGTGGAAGTGATCCCTCATTCCAGACAACGATGTCTGCGGGCTCCAGTTTGCGGGACAACGGCCACTGTGCGGAGCGAATCCGCCCTGCGGTGTCCGGATCCAGATTACGTGGGCCGGTGAGTCTCTGCTGCTGCGTCGTGCCTTCGGTGGCGACTACAATGACGAGGTCTGCAGGGAACTCACCGGCAGATTCGTAGAACAAAGGGACCTCCGCAATCAAAAGTTGCGTGTTTCTGCCCTCTTCCAGCCGGGCCTTGAGGGACTGCAGGGCCTGATAGACACCGGGGTGAAGGATGGATTCCAGTCTTTTCCGCTGGGTCTCATCCTCGAAAACCGAGGAACGAAGGGCATTTTTGTCAACTTTCCCACTGGAGTCCAACACATGGGAGCCGAGGGCAGAGGCCACCTTCTGGGCAATCTCAGGCGTGTCCAAGAGCTCATGGACGACGCGATCACTGTTGAAGACCACTGCGGAGGGGACGAGTTCGGCGACGAGCTGGCAAAACTTCGACTTTCCTGAAGCGACGCCACCGGTGACGATCCAGACTTTCATGCCGATGGATGACGGGTTAAAAGAAAGGGCGGACCACGAAGGTCCGCCCTGAGATTCACGCTTTCGCGCCCATGAAGACCACTTAAGGAGCAGGGGTCGGCGGCGGCAGGATGACCGGAGCGGGCGGCAAGATCGTCGACTCGACGGCCGGGACAACCACGGTGGGCTTCCTGATGAGTTCGCCGGACGGGTCAATGAGCTTGGCCGTGACGAAGATCATGAGGTTGCGCTTGAAGTGGTCTTCCGCCTTGGACTGGAAGAGACGGCCCAGGACTGGGATGTCACCAAGGAAGGGCACCTTGTCTTCGACGTCCTGCACGTCCTCACGGATGAGGCCGCCGATGGCGACGGTCTGCCCGTCCCACACGGTGACCGCGGTGGTCACTTTGCGAGTGGAGAAGATAGGCTGATTGATGACGTTCTTGGTGAGTTCGATGGTCGTGGCGACGCCCAAGGCATTGATGCTCGAGGTGTTGATGGGGCTGCCGTAGTTGATGAAGCCTTCAAATTCCGTGACTTCAGGGGCAAGGTTGAGGTCAATCGTATAGCCATCAGGCCCGATCACCGGATCGACTTCCATGCGCACACCAACCGGGCGCATTTCGAATGCGGTGGGGGTGGTGGGCGTTACGGGGAAAGAGCCTGAGGAACCCGAGCCAGCGATACCACCGGTGGTGGCACCGACCGTCTGGGGAATCTGGGGTGGATCGAATTCAGTCGGGTAGATGAACTCGCGAATGACCTCAATGGTGGCCCGCTGGCCGGAACGGGTGGTGACGCTCGGAGCGCTCATCAAGTCCACACCCTTCTTCTGGCTCAGAGCACGGACGACGACCTGGAATTGCGGATCCGTGAAGACGCCGGTGAGGGCGAAGATGCCGGAGGCGGGCAGGGAGAGTTGCGTCGCCGTGATGCCCGCCAGGAGACCGTCAATGGAGTCAGGCGTGACTGCGGCATTGCCCGAGCGATTGCCGCGAGTGACGGGATTTTCGCCGACGGCAATGCCCCCGGAGCCTGGCGTGTGGACGGGGAACTGCGAATACACGTCGGTTAGGGACTGACCGTTGGCAGAGTTGCCCAGTGTGCCGCCGGACCCGAACGCACGGTCGCTGCCGACGCCGAAGGCGCCGAGCATCCAATCGAAGCCGAGTTCGTCGGTGTTCTTCTGGCTGACTTCCACGAACTTCGTGGTGATATAGATTTGCTGGGGACCGGTCTTGGTCATTTCATCCACAAGGGCCTCGACCTGATCCAAGGCTTGCTGGGTGTTTCTCACAATGAGCTGGGAGGTACCCGGGACGAAGGATGCACTGGCTCCCTCGGGGAACTGGATGCCGTTGTTCTTCAGCACATCAATGGCCGTGGGACGAGCCGCCAAGGGAGTCGCTCCAGTGTTGGCACCAGCAGGGGCAAACGGATCAACGGGAGCTGCCGGGGCAGCTGCGCCGCCAGCCGCACCGCCTGCGGAGGTGAGGAAGTTCGGCGGCACTTTGAAGGTGCGGCTGTACATTTCGGTGTTGGACTCGGAGAGAGGAACCACGACCACGGCGTAGGCCTCGATCTTGTACTTCATCTGGCCGAGCTCGGTGATGTACTTCAAGGCTTCGGACATGGGGACGTCCTTGAGGTCGAGACTGATCTGTGCCGTGGAGGGAGCCACACCCGGCTTGATGATGAGGTTCACGCCCTTCTTGGTGGGGTCACGCTCGAAGACATCGTAGTCGCGGCTCTTGATGCGCAGGAACTCCACTGCTTCCTCGACGCTGGCGCCCTGGAACTGCACCTGCGGGAAAATGATCTTCTGCATCTTCTCGGCGTAGTAAGCGCCTGCGGAGACTTGGGAGCCGTAGATGCCGGAAGTCGACACGACCAACGAGGCGGGGATCGAGTCTTCCCATCCCTTGTTCACATCGTTGAGCATCTTGGCGCGCGTGTGGTCGCGGGCGGTGTCGAAGTACTCGGAGCGTTTTTGCTCGGTGCGCTCCATACCACGGCGCGCAGCACTGTTGTAGGGGTCGATGCGAAGAACGTCCTGGAAAGTTTTGAGGGCGTTGTTGTAATCGCCAAGGTTGTAATAGCTGTACGCCTTCTCCAAATTGCGCTCGACGTCCTGGACATTCTTCACGTGTTCCGGGGTGAGAGCGGGCTCATAACGATCTGGATCATCCAACTCGATGAGAAGCTTCTTCGCCTTGACGTGATCCGGGTTCCTCGCAAGCGCATCGTTGAGGAGCGCTCTCGCATCATCGTAGCGACCGTTCCGGGCGCGTTCGCGCGCAAGTTCCACGGCGGCATCGCAATACCTGGCGGTGGCGACCTCACGCAGGGAGGCGGTCATGGGAGCATCGGGAAGCAAATCCAGCGCGGTCTTGTATTCGTTGAGAGCGCCCTCGTAGTCACCCTCCGCGAACAACTTGTCGCCTTTGGCGATTGCAGCTTCCGCGTCATGAACGCGTTGCATTCGGCGGGCCATTTCTCTCTCCGCGATGCCTGAAACGGTGCCACCACCGGGACCCGCGAGTAGCGCGGAGCAGCAAAGAACCATGGCAAAACAGGACACAAGCGCCCGTTTGGTGGACTGTGGTCGGTGAATGGTTGTCGTCATGTGGGAGTATTGAGAGAGCGAGGGAGTGTTGATAAACAGGAGCTTATCCAGATTGAGGGGGATTTGGCGAGTCCAATTTTCAAAAAAAACCGCCATCTATGGAGGCTAAGTGGGGTTCAGCATGAGGCACTCAGCCCTTGTTGATGATGATTTCATCGCCAAAAGTGCCGTCGGCTTTGGCCGGAACGATGATCGCCTTGTCCTCCTGAATGTCGGTAACCTTATAGGTGGTATCTTCATACCCAGGGATGCGGAAGGAGCCACCTTTGGACACGGGGGCGAGGCCGATGATCTGCTTGAGACGGAATTCGAACTTGACGCTGTATTCGGCCAAATTGGTGTCCTGGCCCATCACAAGGACGATCTTCCGCTTGGTGACGATCTCCTCGACGGTAAGCTCGGAGACATCCTTCTCACCCAGTCTTGGGTCGGGCATCTTCTTGACCTCGAACTTGAGGACTTTGAAGCGGTCACCGGTGCCGCCGAAGAATTGCGCGGGCTCCGCGCCAGCCTGGTTCAGGTTCAGGAAGTAGTTTTTCTTATTCGGGCCGATGCCTGTTTCATCAGGCACGGAGACCTGCCCACTGGAGTTTTTCAACACAATATGGTAATCCTTGGCAATACGCTCGACCACGAAAAGCTTGTCCGTGATCGGAGGATGGCTTGCTGCATCCTTGGGCTTGGTGTTCTTCGTGAATTCCTCAAGGTTGTTGAAGCCGTCGCTGTCAGGATCGAGTTCGCCCACGTTGGGATATATCCAGTCGAGATCGTTTTCCCGAAGGTAGGCGTTGCTCATGGGCTCACGCATCAGCGGGTTTTCGAGATACATGTCGATGACCTCCTCGCCCTTAATGGCGAGAAGAACGGCCTTGTTCAAAGGCACGGCCTTGTTATTGCGGACAGGTGCGATCCAGGGCTTGGGAACGTCAATGGCCCGCTTGATGGCGTCATCCACCTTGGCGATCGGAGGCTGTTCCAATGCGCTCTTGGGCTTGCCCGCCGCGGTCGTCAAGGTGTCGGCAAAGCCAATTTTCATGTAAATGAGCCAGCCCGCGGCGCCGATGGCTACCAATGCCACCAAGGACAGGATGATCCGCTCGTAATTACTCGATCGCTTTTGCATGGAAAATCAGGTGCGTGAAATGTGTCCGCGTGATTTAGGACTTACTTGGTGGGGGCAGCCTTGGTGGGGGCAGCCGCTGGAGCAGGAGCAGCAGCAGGGGCCTCGGCTGGCGCCTCTTCATCTTCCACTTTCGCTGCCGGACGGAAACGGATGTAGTCGATCTCCAGATAGGCTTTCAGCTGCTCACGGCCCATGATGTCGAAAGCATCCTGGGGAGCAGGCTTGGGGGGGAGGATCAGCTGCGGGCCGCCGGGCTTGGGGGCCTCGGTGGGTTTGGCTGGATGATCCGTTGTCGTGGTCGCGGCCTGCTGCTGGGTGATGGAACTTCTGCGTTGGTTGAGCTCGTCCTTTGTGGGTCCGTCCTGACGGGAATTCTCAATGCGGACCAACCGAACGACGAGGAAGTAAGGCATCTTGCCCGGGTGGCAGAGAGTGTTGATCACGGTCTGGAGAGGAGCCTGATCGGTGGTGATAAGAAGCTTGATGGGGTAGCGATCGAGCACGGGCTCCGCGGCGGCCTGCTCCGTAATGACGGGCTTTTTAGCTCCCTTTTTCCCGGCGGGAGCCTTGGCTTTACCCGCCGTCTTCGGTGCGTTTGCCTTGGGCGGCAAAGGCGCATCCTCCCCCTCCAGCTTGGTGCGCTCCAGCATGTCGATGGAGGTCACGCCAGCTTCAATCACGGTGGTCACCAGCTTCTCGATGGCGTCGAGATGGATGTTCAGGTTGGAGGCGATCTCAGCGGACCGAGGCGGTTGAGATGCATACTTGTCGAAACCCAAGGCAAAGTCATCGGGCAGCTCCTTCATCGCGGCCGATTTGGCCATCCGCTTCATCTCCGCGGCGCGGTCCTTGAGCTTCGCCTGGAATTCCGTTTCCGACATGGGTTTTGGCACCTGCTGCACGGCCAGAAGAGCGCCGCGCAACTGGTTGACCTTTTCCGCGTAGTCGGAGAGCTGCTTGTCCCTGGCAGCGACGTTGTCCGCAGTGGGAGTCGTCGGCTTTTTACGCAGGGTATTGAGGCGGGTTTGTGTTTGGGTCCATTGTTCCATGGAGCCGCTGTAGCCGGACCATGAC
>JADMIO010809315.1_pt1 | contig 46102 bp, 39 predicted proteins | sample 8958161 | NCBI WGS metagenome assembly JADMIO01 (sample SAMN16585339, study PRJNA669376) | soil metagenome | isolation source: Crop rotation soil | place: USA: Cullars Rotation, Alabama | collected 2011
CTTTCCCGGCTCCCGCGCCCGGCGCCGCGGCGCCCCGCCCGGCGGGCGACGGTGCGCTCGCTGCGATCCAGATTCTCACCGGGCCGGGCGTGGGCAAGGAGCTCGAGCTCACCAAGAACCTCACCACGCTGGGCAAGCCCGGCGTGCAGGTGGCCGTAATCACGCGCCGCCCGCAGGGCTACTTCATCACCCATGTGGAAGGCGCCAACTTCCCGGTGGTCAACGGCAAGACGCTCGACGCGCAGGCGCACCAGCTGAACGATCACGACGTGATCGAGCTCGCCGGCGTGAAGATGGAGTTTTTCATCAAGAAATAAGACGCGGCGCCAAGCCGCGCGTGAAGGTCGCCAGGGGGGCTGGCGACGGCGGATCTCCGGGGCCGGATATCGGTGTGACGCGCCGGTCTCCGGCTTTTGTTTCTGAACCGAGATGGCAACGGGCAGGGGAAAGCGGTGGCTGAAACACTGAAAAAGCATTTGGCGCGGATCGTGATCGGGCTGCTCGTGGTCGCGATCTTCCTCGGCCACGTAATCGGCGCGATCCGCAAGGAGCCGTTCTACCAGCTGCCGCTCATCACCAACCTCGAGAACATCATCTACGACACGCGCGTACGGCTGACCATGCCGCGCACGCAGGACACGCGCATCGTGATCGTGGACATCGACGAGAAGAGCCTGCTCGAGCGCGAAAAAGGCGGCGAAGGCCGCTGGCCGTGGCCGCGCGACCGCCTGGCGCTATTGCTCGACAAGCTCTTCGACAAGTACAACATCGCCATCGTCGGCTTCGACATCGTGTTCGCCGAGCGCGACGAGTCCTCGGGCATACGCGTGCTCGAGCGGCTGTCGGAGAAGGAGCTGCGCGAAGTGCCGCAGTTCCAGAGCGTGCTCGCCGGCATCAAGCCGCAGCTCGAGTACGACGACATCTTCGCCCGCAAGATGAAGGGCCGCAACGTCGTCCTGGGCTACACCTTCTCCAGCGATGATCCGAAGCTCGCTCCCAAGAAGGGCCTGCTGCCGGGCGCGATCTTCACCGGCGCCGACTTCGCCGGGCGGCCGGTGCCCACCACTTCGTGGAACGGCTACACGGCCAACCTCGCCGAGCTGCAGAAGATGGCGGCGAGCGCGGGGCACTTCAACTCGCGCACCGACGACGACGGCATCATCCGGCGCGTGCCGGTGCTCGCCGAGTACGAGGGCAAATATTTCGAGCCGCTGTCGCTCGCGATGGTGCGCGTGCTGCTCGGCGGACCGCCGGTGAAGCCGGTGTTTCCGGAGGATCGCTTCACCTCGCGCGCCTACCAGGGGCTCGAATGGTTGGAGATCGGCGGCAAGCTGCGCATCCCGCTCGACGACGAGGCGAGCGCGCTGGTGCCCTACCGCGGCAAGAAGGGCAGCTTCAAGTACTACTCCGCGGTGGACGTGCTGAACGAGCGCATCGACCCCGCCGACCTGAAGGGCAAGATCGTGCTGGTGGGCACCACCGCGCCGGGGCTGCTCGACTTGCGGGCGACGCCGGTCGACCCGGTCTATCCGGGGGTCGAGGTGCACGCGAACGTGATCGCGGGGCTCCTCGACGGCAGCATCAAGCAGCGGCCGCCGTACGTGTTCGGCGCCGAGGTGACGCTGCTGTTCGTCACCGGCATCGCGCTCGCGCTGCTGCTGCCGCTGCTCGGGCCGCTCGTGTCGACGCTCACCACGGCCGGGGTGCTGCTCGCGGTGGTGGCCACCAACATCGTCGTGTTCCACTACGGGAACCTGGTGCTGCCGCTCGCCTCGGGCCTGCTGATGACGCTGCTGCTGTTCATGCTCAACATGGCGTACGGCTTCTTCATCGAGGCGCGCGGGTCGCGGCTGATCGCCGGCCTGTTCGGACAGTACGTGCCGCCCGAGCTCGTCGAGGAGATGGCGCGCAACCCGGCGCAATTCAACATGGCGCCGCGCGCGGAGGAGCTCTCGGTCCTGTTCTCGGACGTGCGCGGCTTCACCACGATCTCGGAGAGCCTGTCGCCGGAAGACCTCTCGCTCTACATCAACGAGTATCTCACCACGATGAGCCTGGTGATACGCGAGAAGCACCGCGGCACGCTCGACAAGTACATCGGCGACGCGATCATGGCGTTCTGGGGCGCTCCCGTGGCCGATCCGGAGCACGCGAAACACGCCGTCCAGGCGGCGCTCGACATGCAGGCCGCGGCGAAGGAGCTCAACGAGAAGTTCAAGGCCAAGGGCTGGCCGCCGTTCAAGATCGGCATCGGCGTCAACTCGGGCATGATGCGGGTAGGCGACATGGGCTCGCAGATCCGCAAGGCCTACACCGTGATGGGCGATCCCGTGAACCTCGGCTCGCGGCTGGAAGGCATCACAAAGCAGTATGGGGCTGATATCATAATCGGCGAGGGGACCAAGGAGCGGATTTCGGGCATCGTCTGCCGCGAGATCGACAAGGTCCGCGTGAAGGGCAAGGACGAGGCGGTCGCGATCTTCCAGCCTCTCGGCATGGAAGGCCAGGTCGAGAAGGCGAAGCTCGACGAGATGAAGCTATGGAACCAAGTCCTCAAGCTGTATCGCTCCCAGGACTGGGACATGGCCGAGCTGCAGCTCATCAATCTCAAGAAGGCGACCGCGGATGGCACGCTCTACCAGGAATTCCTGGAGCGGGTCGCGAAGTACCGGTCTAGCCCGCCCGAGAAGAACTGGGATGGCGCTTACAAGTTCGAGACCAAGTGATGAAGGTAAAGGTCCTCGGATGCAGCGGCGGCATCGGCGGAGATCTCCGCACCACCTCCTTCCTGGTGGATCACGACACGCTGATCGACGCGGGGACCGGCGTGGGCGACCTGTCGGTGTCCGAGATGGCGCAGATCGACCACATCTTCGTCACCCATTCCCATATGGATCACGTCACGTCCATCCCGTTCATCGTGGACACGGTGGGATGGCTGCGCGACAAGCCGCTGCAGGTGCATGCCACCCCGGAGACGCTGGAGATCCTCAAGGCGCACCTCTTCAACTGGAAGCTCTGGCCCGACTTCACCCAGATCCCGGATCCCCGGCGCCCGGCGATGCGCTACGAGCCGATCGCGACCGGCAGCCCGGTGCCGCTGAACGGCCGGCGCATCACGCCGCTGCCCGCCAATCACGTGGTGCCCGCGGTGGGCTACCAGCTCGACTCCGGCCGGGCGAGCCTGGTGTTCACGGGAGATACCAGCACCAGCGACGAATTGTGGTCGGTCGTGAACCGGATCACGAACCTGAAATACCTGATCATCGAGACTGCGCTCTCGGACGCCGAGCGCCATCTGGCGGAGCTCTCCAAGCACCTGTGCCCGAGCATGCTCGCCGAGGAGCTCGCGAAGCTCAAGCACACGCCGCAGATCTACATCACGCACCTGAAGCCGCGCGAATCCGAGCTCATCATGCAGCAGGTGGCGATCCGGGTGAAGGAGCGCCGCCCGCAGATGCTGCAGGCGAACCAGGTGTTCGAGTTCTGAGCGCAGGCGCCCCATCGGCATGAATCTTGCATAAGCAGCAACGAATCGACAGCGCGAGGCGATCATGAGCACCGTTCTCCAGCCCAAGCCGGCGACCCAGGACACTCTGGCGGAAAAGCTCAATTTCCAGCAGAAGCTCCAGGCGGTCACCAACAAGATCCACGCGACGAAGAATCTCGACGAGATCATCCTCGAGCTCTCGCAGGACCTGTGCAGCCTCTTCAACGCCGACCGCCTCACGATCTACCTCACCAGCGAGGACAAGGGGTCGATCGTGTCCAAGGTGAAGACGGGCCTCAACTCGTTCAAGGACATCAAGCTGCCGATCAACGAGCAGTCGATCGCCGGCTTCGTCGCCGTGCACAAGCGCATGATCAACATCCGCGACGTCTACGACGACGGCGAGCTCAAGTCGTACTCGCCGCAGTTGAACTTCCTGAAGGCGGTCGACGCCAAGACCGGCTACCGCACGAAGCAGATGCTGGTCGCGCCGGTGCTCGAGCAGAAGAGCAAGGACCTGATCGGCGTGGTCCAGATCATCAACTCCAAGGCCGGCCAGCCGTTCCCGCCGGTGATGGAAGAGGGCGTGGTCCAGCTCTCGGAGACGCTCGCGATCGCGTTCCGCCAGCGCCAGGGCCCGATGATGCAGGTGCGCACGAAGTACGACGGGCTGGTGACGAGCGCGGTCATCTCGGCCGAGGAGCTCGAGCTCGCGCAGCGCTCGGCGCGCCGCAAGAACCTCGACATCGAGACCGTGCTGGTCGAGGAGTTCCAGGTGAAGCTGCCTGCGCTCGGCGAGGCGCTCGGCTTGTACTTCGGCGTGCCCTACGAGCCGTTCAAGCCCGACCGCATCAAGCCGCCCGACCTCATGAAGAACATGAGCCGGGACTTCTGCCAGACCAACCAGTGGATCCCGCTGGAGGACACCAAGGACGGCATCGTCGTGCTGACCATCGATCCCGAGAAGATCAAGGCGTCGAAGATGGTCAACAACGTCTATCCCAAGAGCAAGATCGTCTACAAGGTCACGAGCAACCGCGAGTTCGGGCAATCGCTCGACCAGATGTTCGGCGGGAGCGGCGGGACCATGCTCGCCGACACCGGCGACATCGGCGACATCCTCGGCACGCTCGACGACGACACCGAGGGGGCGCTCGAGGCGGGCGGCGAGGACGTGGCATCGGCCGCGAACGACAACGAGGTGGTGAAGCTCGTCAACAAGGTCATCATCGACGCCTACCAGCAGGGTGCCTCGGATATCCACATCGAGCCCTATCCGGGCAAGGCCAAGACCGAGATACGCTTCCGCAAGGACGGCGAGCTCATGCAGTACATCTCGGTGCCGGGCAGCTACCGCAACGCGATCGCGGCGCGCCTGAAGATCATGTGCGACCTGGACATCTCGGAGCGGCGCAAGCCGCAGGACGGCAAGATCAAGTTCAAGAAGTTCGGCCCGCTCGACATCGAGCTGCGGGTGGCGACGATCCCGACCGCGGGCGGCGTCGAAGACATCGTCATGCGGATACTGGCGGCCGGCGAGCCGCTGCCGCTGGACAAGATGGGCTTCTCCAAGCGCAACCTGGACCAGTGCAAGCACGAGGTCGACAAGCCCTACGGCCTGTTCTTCGTGTGTGGTCCGACCGGCTCCGGCAAGACGACGACGCTGCACTCGATCCTGGGCTACCTCAACACCCCGGAGATGAAGATCTGGACGGCGGAGGACCCGGTGGAAATCACCCAGAAGGGCCTGCGCCAGGTTCAGATGAACCCCAAGGCGGGCATGACCTTCGCGGTCGCGATGAAGGCGTTCCTGCGGGCCGATCCGGACGTGATCATGGTCGGCGAGATGCGCGACAAGGAGACGGTGTCGACCGGCATCGAGGCGTCGCTGACCGGTCACCTGGTATTCGCGACGCTGCACACGAACAGCGCGCCGGAATCGATCATCCGGCTGCTCGACATGGGAATGGACCCCTTCAACTTCGCCGACGCGCTGCTCGGGATCCTGGCGCAGCGCCTGGCGCGCCGCCTGTGCAAGTGCAAGGAGGCGCACCCGGCAACGCCGGAGGAGCTCGCGGCGCTCATTGACGAGTACTGCCTTGAGCTCCAGAACACGGAGGGCTGGGGCGCGGTCATCGACGAAGAGTCCGGCGAAGCGAAGCGGCTGACGGGCGAGGCGGAAGCAAAGCGGCAACAGATCGTCCAGAAGAAGAAGGCGGACGTGCTCGAGGCCTGGACGAAGGAGTTCGCCAACGAGAAAGGCGAGATCACGCTCCATAACGCCAAGGGCTGCGAGGTGTGCGGCAACACCGGCTACAAGGGCCGGGTCGGCCTGCACGAGCTCCTCATCGGCTCGGACCGGATCAAGAAGGACATCCAGAACCACGCGCGCGTGGCCAAGATGTTCGCGACGTGCCTGGACGAAGGCATGCGCACGCTGAAGCAGGACGGCATCGAGAAGGTGCTCGCGGGAATCACCGACATCCAGCAGGTGCGCGCGGTTTGCATCAAGTAGCCGCACAGATGAACGACCTGGCCCGCGGGTCCCGGGACAACGGCGACCTGCTGAAGCGGCTCGAGCACCTGAACCGCATCGGCATCGCGCTCTCGCAGGAGCGCGACATCAATCGCCTCCTCGAGACGATCCTGCTCGCGGCCAAGGAGATCACCAACGCCGACGGCGGCACGCTCTACCGGATGACGGAGGAGAAGTCGCTGCGCTTCGAGATCATGCGCAACGACACGCTGGGCATCGCGATGGGCGGCACCAGCGGGGTCGACATCCCGTTCTACCCGATCTATCTCTACGACAAGGACGGCAAGCCCGTCCACTCGATGGTCGCCGCCTACGCGGTCCACCATGACCGCTCGGTCAACATCGCCGACGCCTACACCGAGGAAGGCTTCGACTTCAACGGCACCAAGAGCTTCGACAAGAAGACCGGCTACCGGTCGAAGTCGTTCCTGACGGTGCCGATGAAGAACCACGAGCGCGAGATCATCGGCGTGCTCCAGCTCCTCAACTGCAAGGACGAGCGCACGGGAGAAGTGCGGGCGTTCTCGGAGACCGACCAGCACCTCGCGGAATCGCTCGCCTCGCAGGCGGCCATCGCCCTCACCAACCGGCTCCTCATCAACCACCTGGAGGAGCTGTTCGAGTCGTTCATCAACCTGATCAACGCGGCGATCGACGACAAGTCGCCTTATACCGGCGGGCACTGCCAGCGCGTGCCGCAGCTCACGATGCTGCTCGCCGAGGCGGTCAACGCGTGCAATCTCGGTCCGCTGCGGGATTTCACGATGACCGACCGCGATCGCTACGAGCTCAAGATCGCGGGCCTGCTGCACGACTGCGGCAAGGTGACCACGCCGGTGCATGTCGTGGACAAGGCGACCAAGCTGCAGACGATCTACGACCGCATCTCCCTGGTCGACACCCGCTTCGAGGTGGTCAAGCGCGACGCGGAGATCGCCGCGCTCAAGGCCCAGGTCGCCGCCCTGCAGCGCGGCCAGGCGAACGGCGAGGCGAAGGGCGAGCTCGCCGCGCGCCTGAAGGAGATCGAGGACGATCGCGAGTTCCTGCGCCGCGCCAACACGGGGGGCGAGGGGATGCGCGAGGAAGACGTCGCCCGCGTCCAGGCCATCTCGGAGAAGTACCGCTGGCATGACCTCGAGGGCAGGCTCTCGCCGTTCCTGTCACCCGAGGAGCTCGCCAACCTGACGATCCGCTACGGCACGCTGACCGCCGAAGAGCGGCGCATCATCAACCACCACATCGAGGTCACGATCCAGATGCTGGAGGCGCTGCCGTGGCCGAACCATCTCCGGAACGTGCCGGAGTATGCCGGGGGCCACCACGAGCGCATGGACGGCAAGGGCTACCCGCGGGGTCTCAAGCGCGAGCAGATGTCGGTGCAGGCGCGGTGCATGGGCATCGCCGACATCTTCGAGGCGCTGACGGCGAAGGACCGTCCCTACAAGAAGGGCAAGACGCTGACCGAGGCGCTCACCATCCTCGGCAAGTTCAAGCTGAACGGCCACATCGACCCCGATCTCTTCGATGTCTTCATGTGGCACAAGGTCTACGAGACCTACGCCAAGCAGTTCCTCGACCCCGACCAGATCGACGACGTCGACCTGTCGTCGATTCCCGGCTACGTTCCTCCGCCCGCGCACTAGCCGCGGGGCGACTGCTCAGTTTTTGCGGGAGATGTAGACGACCAGGCCCTCGGTCGCCAGCTCGATGAACTTGTCGCTGTAGCCCAGATCCTGCAGCTCCCAGCGGAACGTGTTCGACAGCCGCGCCTTCTTGTAGACGCCGAGCTTGTGCTGCTTGCGGAAGTCCGTCGCCCTGGAGAAGGTTTCCTCGAGGATCGCGGAGAGCCGCTTCTGCGATATCTTGCGCTCCGCCGCGCCCTTGTCCATCGTCGGCGGATAGCGCTTGGCGATCTCCTGCGCCAGCCCCTTCGCGAACTGGTCGACGTCCTTGCCCGATGCCGAACCGAACAATCCCATGTCGTTCTCCCTAGCTTTTGCCGAAAATCCGCCGCAGCATTCCCAGCCCGGCCCGCGGCTGCGCGGCGGGCGGCGGCGCGGACTGCGGCTCTTCCACGCGGACGTCGAACAGCAGCACGTCGCGCAGCACCCCCGCGTCGCCGATCGGCTCCACGCCGTGGAAAGAATTGTCGGTTTTCAGGAAAGCGAAGAGCGTGTTCGGCCGGTATTCCATGGTCGTCACTTTCCTGAAGCGGTCATGCGGGTGGTGCCGGTTGCCGGGACAGCGGAAGCCGGGATCGATCGGAGTATAGATCGAAGTGCCCAGGTGCTTCAGGCTTTCGTCGTCCGGGCAATAGAAGAGCAGCGACATGAGCCGGTGCGGGGCGTCCGTATGCGGGCCGAGCGCATAGTTGGAATGGTCCCGCACCACGAGCGATTCGCCGTAGAAGCCCACCTCGGGCAGGCGCGCGCCGAAGCGCCCGCGCACGTGCGCGTCGAACTTCTCGATCAGCGCCTGCAGGAAGCGATGGCTGACGACCAGCCACTCGGCGAGCTCGGTCCAGAACTGGCGGCCTTCCGCCGGCAGCTTGTCCACCTCCGCCTTGCTGAGCGGCATCACGAACCGCTCGCGCGAATAACCGGCGTGCACGCGGCCCATCGACTGCAGGCTCACCAGGTGCCCGGCGGTCGGCCAGTGGCGGCGCATGGCGGCGTAGAAATCCCACGGAAACACCTGCTCGACGTAGCAGTGCGGAAACGGGTAGTGCCGGATCGGCGTATTGGCGATCTGGTAGATGACGTGTTCCTCTACCCCGGGATACATCAGATTTTTGCTTTTAAAATAACGTGTTACATTATCGGTTCGCGGCTGCCCCGCGTCAAGGAACTATATCTTCGGGCCGTGCGGAAAGCGCGATGATTGCCAACCTGCTGCGCGACTGGCTGCGTCCACGCAACGCCCGCGCGTATTGCGAACGCGGTACGGCGTATGCGCAGGCGGGTGACCTGGCGCAGGCGCGGCGGCATCTCGCGCGCGCCGTCGAGCTCGATCCCGGACTCGTGGAGGCGCATACCAATCTCGGCAACGTCCATCGCCTCGCGGGCGACGCGCGGGCTGCCGAAGCGAGCTACCGCGAAGCGTTGCGCATCGCGCCGCAATCCGCAGGCGCCGCCTACAATCTCGCGCTCATCCTGAAGGCCGCGAGCCGCCTGCCCGAAGCGCTCGAGCTCCTGCGCGCCGCGCACCGGACAGGACCGGGTGAAACCGGCGCGCTGTGGGAGCTCGGGCTGCTGCTGATCGAGCTGGGACGCTGCGAGGAAGCGCGCCAGGTGGCCGGGCAAGCCTGTGCCGAGCGCCCGGCCGATCCACTGGCGCACAAGGCGCTCGCCGTGGCGCACCAGCACCTGCTCGACCCGGCGACCGCACTCGAGGCGTTCGACCGCGCGCTCGCGCTCGATCCGCTCGATGCGCATACCCACGCGCTGCGCGCGATCGTCCTGCAGGAGCTGCTGCGGCTGGACGAGGCGCTCGCGACCCTCGACCGGGCGCTCGAGCTCGATCCGGGCAATGCCGTCGCCCGCTGGCGCCGCGCGCTGGTGCACCTGATGCGCGGAGACTTCCGGCGCGGCTGGCCCGAGTACGAGGTGCGCTTCGCAAGCGGCGACCGGGTGCGGCGCGCTTTTCCGTGCCCGCGCTGGCGCGGCGAGACGCTCCAGGGCAAAACGATCCTGGTGCACGCGGAGCAGGGGCTCGGCGACGAAATCATGTTCGCATCGTGCCTGCCCGATCTCGCCGAGACCGGCGCGCGCCTCGTCCTGGACTGCCATCCCAAGCTCGCAGCGCTCTTCGCCCGATCCTTTCCCCGGGCATCGATTCACGCCGGGCCCCAGTCGCCCGACACGGCGTGGCTCGCGGGCTACCCGGCGCCCGACTACGAGATCCCCGCCGGCTCGCTGCCGCTGCACCTGCGCATGACGGCCGAGCGCTTCCCGGCGCACCAGGGCTACCTCACCGCAGACCCGGAAAAGGTGTCGCGCTGGCGCGCCCGGCTCGCTGCGCTGGGGCCCGGTCTCAAGGTGGGGCTCTCCTGGCGCGGCGGGACGGCCATGAGCCGCACCGCTTCCCGCTCGCTCGACCTGCCCCGCCTGCTCCCGATCCTGCGCACCCCGGGCATTCATTTCGTCGATCTGCAGTATTCGGCCGGCGCGCCGGAGATCGCGGCGCTCGAGCGCGAGCATGGTGCGCGGATCGTGCACTGGCAGGAAGCGCTGGACGACTACGACGAGACGGCCGCGCTGGTATGCGCGCTGGACCTCGTGCTGACCGTGTGCACGGCGGTCGTGCACCTGACCGGCGCGCTCGGACGCACAGCCTGGGTCATGACGCCGCATAGCCCGGAGTGGCGCTATGGACACGCGGGCGAGCGCATGCCGTGGTATCCGGCGGTGCGGCTCATCCGGCAGGAGCGCCACGGCGACTGGGACGCGGTGATCGCTACGGTCGGGCGTCGGCTGCAGCACGCTGCCAAACCCGCGGAGCGGGCATGAAGGTGACCTGGATCACATTCGATGAAACCGCGGCGGCGGTGCCCGGTGTCTATTCACCGATCGCATCCGTGCGGTTTCGCGTGCTCATTCCGTTGCAACCGCTGGAGGCGATGGGGCATCGGGTGCAGATCGTGAATGTCCGCGTCGACAGCGCTCCGCAGGCGGTGGCCTCCGAGGTGGCGGGCGATGTCGTCATCCTTTCGAAAGTCATGTTTCCGCGCGGCGAGCCGTTTCAAAAGCTATGCCGATCCGTGTCGTCCATCGTGGAGGCTGCGCGGCGCGATGGACGAAAGATCATCGTCGATGTTTGCGACGACCTGTTCGGCCTTGCGGAATACGGGGATTTTCTCAGGCAGCTGGTTCAAGCTGCTGACATGGTGGTGACCAGCTCCGCATCGCTCGCGCAAGTCGTTCAGAGGCATTGTTCGCGCCCGACGCGGATTGCGGAGGACCCGTATGAAGGTCCCGGGGGCGAGCCGCGATACGCTCCCCCCGCGCGCCGGGGCGCCGGCCTTTTCGGGAGCCTGTTCGGAGGTTGGCTCGGTCAGCGCCGGCTCCGGCTGCTGTGGTACGGCCACGGCAGCAATTTCACGGCGGTCGTGGATTTCATACCGCAGCTGGAGCGGCTGGTCGGTCGCCGTTCGGTCGCGTTCAACCTGGTCACCGCGCCGCAAACCGGCGCAGAGGAACTGTGCGCGCATTTCAATCAGCGGCACGCCCAGTTGTGCGAGTTGCGCTTTACGCCCTGGACCATCGGGGCGCTGCACCAGAGCCTGGACGAATGCGATCTCGTGGTGATCCCGACGCATGTGAACGACCCGACCAAGCTGGCAAAGAGCAGCAACCGGCTGGTGCACGCCCTCTGGTCGGGCCGCTTCGTGATCGCCCATCCGGTGGCCGCCTATCGGACGCTCGAGAGCTACGCGTGGATCGGCGACGACCTCGTCGAGGGGCTCGAATGGGCACTGGCCAATCCCCGCGCCGTGACGAGCCGTTTGAGAGCGGGACAGCAGCACGTGCGGACCCACTTCTCCCCGCAGGCCATTGCGCAGCAGTGGGAAGCCGCGATCAGGGAGGTTGCAGGTGAGAGTCCGGTCCGCCACTGACCAGGCGCAAGCGCCGCGGCCGGCATGAAGCAGGTCGGCGCATTCCTCGCGCGCCTGCTCGGACGCGCCGCGGCCGACGCCGACCCGTCTACCGGCGCGGCTTCCGTGCGCGCCGAGGGCGAGCGGCAGGCGCGCGAGGGCGTTGCCCATTACGAGCGGGGGGAGCTCGACGCGGCCGAACGTTGCTTCCTGGCCGCGCTGGATGTCGTGCACGACCTGGCGCCGGCCCATTACTATCTGGGCCTCATCGCCGCCGCGCGGGAGGATCTCGAGGAGACCCTCGATCGCTTCCGGCTGGCGATCCATTTTTCGCCCGGGTTCGCGCAAGCGCACCGCGAGCTTGGCCGCGCGCTTCAGCGAGCGGGCGAGCTCATCCAGGCCGAGGCGGCGTGCGCGCAAGCCTGCGTGCTCGATCCGGCCGACCCGCTGAGTCATTTCACCGCGGCCGGCATCGCCAAGGCGGGCGGCGACCTCGAGCGGGCGGCGCTGCGTTACCGGTCGGCGCTCGAATGCCGGCCCGGATTCACCGAAGCGCTGTGCAACCTGGGCTACGTGCTCCACCAACTCGGCCGCGGCGGGGAGGCTCTGGATTGCTTCGAGCGCGCCCTCGCCATCGATCCAGGTTTCGTGGAAGCGATTCACAACCAGGGGCTGGTGCTGATGGACGCGGGCGACCCGCAGGGCGCGCTGGCGTGCTTCGAGCGCGCGCGTTCGCTGCGGCCGCGCGAGCCGGCGGTGGTTGCCGCGGTCGGTCACGCCTTGCGCGATCTCGGCCGCCTCGAGGAGGCCATCGCCGTCTACGACGCCACGCTTGCGCTGCACCCCCACTTTGCCGACGCGGTCGTGAACCGCGCCCAGACGCTGCTCGAGCGCGGGGACTTCGCCCGCGGCTGGCGCGAGCACGAGCGGCGCTTCGATGCGCAGGGCGGCACGCAGCGCACCCGCCCGTTCCGTGCTCCGCGGTGGGCGGGTGAAGAAGTGATGGGTAAGGGGCTGGTGGTGTGGGGCGAGCAGGGGATAGGCGACGAGATCCTGTTTGCGGCGACCTACGGGGAACTTGTGGGGCGCGGTGCGCGGTGCGTGTTCGAGTGCGCGCCGAAGCTTTCTGCGCTCTTCGCGCGCTCGTTTCCGGGGGCGGTGGTGGTGGCGCGCAGCGATCCGCCGCATGCGGCGACGAGCCAGGGGATCGACTATCAGTGCGCGGCGGGGAGCCTCGCGCAGCATCTGCGTCCGTCGCTGGCGAGTTTCCCGTCGCGCGGGGCCTATCTGGCGGCCGACGAGGCGCGGGTGCGTCACTGGCGGGAGCGGCTGGCGGAGCTGGGCGCGGGACCGAAGGTGGGGTTCTGCTGGCGCAGCAGCAACACCCGGGGCAAGCGCGCGCTTTCGTGCACGCAGCTTGCGCAGTGGGTGGAGCTGCTGCGGGTGCCGGGCGTGCGGTGGGTGTGCCTGCAGTACGACCAGTGCGAGGCGGAGCTCGAGACGGCGCGGCAGGCCTCGGGGGTGGAGCTGCACCGGTTTCCCGAGGTGGACTATTTCAACGACCTGGACGAGGTGTCGGCGCTGATGCAGGGGCTGGACCTGGTGATTTCGGCGCCGACGGTGGTGAGCGTGCAGGCGGCGGCGCTGGGGGTGGAGGTGTGGCAGATGAGCTACGGTCCGGACTGGCAGACGCACGGTACGTCGGGAAACGTCTGGTTTCCGCGCATGACGCGTTTCGAGCGGCGGCCGGGGCCGGACTGGCCCGCGGTCCTGGATGCGATCGGGCGGCGCCTGCGCGAAAGAGTGGAGAGCTGACAGCGTTGCTGACAACGCTCATCAAGGAGTTGCTGCGGGGCAAGCGAGCGCGCCGGGACCACGCGGCAGAGCTCGTCACGCGCGGCATCGCGCGGCAACAGGCGGGCGAGCTCGGCGCGGCCGAAGACCTGTACCGCGAAGCACTCGAGCGCGATCCGCGTCACGTGGATGCCTTGCATCTCCTCGGGGCGGTGCTGGCGCAGCAGCGGCGGCTCGACGAAGCCGTGATGATGCTGACGGAGCTCGTCACACGCGAGCCCACCCTGGCCGAGGCGCACTTCACGCTGGCTGGCTGCCTGAGCGGGCAAGGCGAGCTTGCGCAGGCGGAGGCGCACTACCGCCGCGTCATCGCGCTCAATGCCGGCTTCGTTCCGGCGTACATCAACCTGAGCAACCTCCTGCGGCTGATGGACCGCATGGAGGAAACGGTCCGCTGCCTGGAGCAGGCGATCGCGCTGGAGCCGGGCAGCGCAGAGGCCCATCACAACCTCGGCAAGGCTCTATACGAAAACGGGCGGGGAAACGAGGCCCTCCCCAGCTTCGAGCGGGCGATCGCGCTCGCCCCCGGTGACGCCGACATGCGCTACAACTTTTCGGAAGCGCTGTTGTGGTCCGGCGATTTCGCGCGCGGCTGGCAGGAGTACGAATATCGCTTCGACATGAGCCACGACGCGCCGCTGCGCCGGCCTTTTTCGCATCCGTCATGGCACGGCGAGCCGCTCGCCGGCCGGGCGCTGCTCGTATGGGGCGAGCAGGGCATCGGAGACGAGATTTCGTTTGCCGCGACCTACCCGGAATTGATCGCGCTCGGCGCGCGCTGCGTCTTCGAGTGCGCGCCCAAGCTCGTGCCCCTGTTCACGCGCTCGTTTCCCGACGCGGTGGTCGCGCCGCGCAGCGATCCGCCGCATCCCGCGACGACGCAGGGAATCGACTACCAGTGCGCCGCGGGCAGTCTCGGGCGCTACCTGCGTCCCGGGCTCGCGAGCTTCCCGTCACGGCCGGCCTATCTCGGGGCCGACCCCGGGCGCGTCCGGCACTGGCGGGAGCGATTCGCCGCGCTCGGCCCCGGGTTGACGTCGGGCTTTTGCTGGCGCAGCAGCAACACCCGGGGCAAGCGCGCGCTCTCCTGTACGCGACTCGAGGACTGGGTGCCGCTCGTGCAGACACCGGGGACGCAATGGGTCTGCCTGCAGTACGACCCCTGCGACGCCGAGCTGGAAGCCGTGCGGCGTGCTTCGGGCATTGCGCTGCACCGCTTTCCCGAGGTCGACTACTTCGACGACCTCGCCGAGGTGGCGGCGATGATGCAGGCGCTCGATCTGGTGATCTCGGCGCCGACGGTGGTGAGCGTGCAGGCGGCCGCGCTGGGCGTGGAGACGTGGCAGATGAGCTACGGCCCGGACTGGCAGACCCACGGCGCCCAGGCGAACGTGTGGTATCCGCGCATGGTGCGCTTCGAGCGGCGGCCGCTCCAGGGCTGGCCCGAGGTCATAGGAACAATCGCACACCGGCTGCGGAAGCGCACCGCAAGCCGTGCCGCTGGTACAATTTGACCATGATCCGCGTCTTCATCGGCTACGACGACCGGGAAGCGGTCGCCTATAGTGTTCTCGCGCATAGCATCGAGTCGCGGGCTTCCGAACCCGTTGCAACCACGCCGCTGATGCTGAGGCAGTTGAGAGGCGTTCTGACGCGGGAACGCCATCCGCTCCAGAGCACGGACTTCTCATTCTCGCGTTTCCTCACGCCCTATCTCTCGGATTTCCAGGGCTGGTCGCTGTTCATGGACTGCGACATGCTGATGCGCGCCGACATCGTCAAGCTTTGGAACCTCCGGAATGAAAAGTACGCCGTCATGGTGGTCAAGCACGAGCACGTGCCGAAGGAGACGGTGAAATTTCTCGGCGAGCCTCAGAGCAAGTACGAGAAGAAGAACTGGTCGAGCGTGATGCTTTTCAATAACGATCGCTGCCGAAAGTTGACGCGCGAGTACGTGAATAACGCGTCCGGGTTGGAACTACACCAGTTCAAGTGGCTGGACAACGACGAGCATATCGGAAGCTTGCCGGGCGAGTGGAATCACCTTGTTGGCTACGATGCCTATCGACGAGATGCCGCGCTCGTGCACTACACCAGCGGCGGTCCGTGGTGGCTCGAATACAAGAGCTGCGACTACGCCGACGAATGGTTCAAGGAGCGCGACAAGATGCTCCAGGTTCTTAACGAAGAGCGCCGCAAGGAAAAGCGCGCGTGAGCCGCCCCGGGCTGCGCCAGCCAGTGCCCGATCCTCCGAAGTGGCCCCCTATCGCACGCTGAAGCGCCTGCTCCTGGATCGCTGGCGGGATTCCGGGCACGCGCCGGCGAGCGGTGAGCCGCCGGCGAGGGCACAGCCGCGCAGCCTCCCCGACGCCACGCTGCACCACGAGCGCGGACAGGCGCTCGCGCGCGAGGGCAGGCTCGAAGAGGCATTGACGAGCTATGCGCGCGGCATCGAGCTTGCCCACGACGACGTGGATCTCTTGACGAGCCAGGCCGTGGTCCTGCTCGAGCTCGGGCGGCTGGAGGAAGCGGAGGATTCGTTCAACCTCGCGCTGGCCTTCGACGCGCGCTCGGCCGGGGCCTGGTTCGGGCTGGGACTGACCGCGTTCCGGCGCGGCGCGCAGGAAGAAGCGCGCCGCTGCCTGTTACGGGCGGCCGAGCTCGATCCGTCGCTCGCCGCCGCCCACGTGCAGCTCGGCGTGCTCGCCTACGCCCGGGAACGCTTCGAGGAGGCCGCCGAGCACTTCGGGCGCGCCGCGGTCCTGCAGCCGGACCTCGCCGAGCTGCGGTCCAACCTGGGGCTGGCGTTGCAGCGCATCGGCCGCTGCGAGGAGGCCATCGGCCACCTGCGGCAGGCCGTCGCGCTGAGGGACGATCTCGCCGAGGCCCATCTCAACCTCGGCAACGCCTGTCACCAGGCGGGTCGCCTCGATGAGGCCGAGGCGAGCTACGGTCGCGCCTGCCGCGTGCGCCCCGGCTATGCGGAAGCGCTGAACAACCTCGGCAACGTGCATCGCGACCGCGGGCGGCTCGACAGCGCGCTCGAGTGCTACGAAAAAGCCATCGCAGCCAACGCCGATTACGCGGAGGCGCACTACAACGCCGGGGTGGCCCTGCACCTTCAGGAGCGCGGGGTGGAAGCGATACGCGCCTACGAGCGCGCCTGCGCTGTGCGGCCCGGTTACCCCGAAGCCCGTCTGAACCTCGCGCTCGTGCAACTGACGCTCGGCGATCTCGCGCGGGGCTGGGAAGGCTACGACAGCCGGTTCGACCAGACCAATCCGCAGAATCACGTGAACGCCGCGCGCTTCCCCTACCCCCTGTGGCGCGGCGAGAGCCTCGAGGGCAAGCGCATCCTCGTGTGGGGCGAGCAGGGCATCGGCGACGAGCTGCTCTTCGCGAGCCTGTACGCCGAGGTCGTGCGCGCGGCGCGCGAGTGCGTGATCGAATGCTCGCCCAAGCTGAGCGCTCTTTTCACGCGCTCGTTTCCGGAGGCCGCGGTGGTAGCGCGGGGCGCCGCCCCTCATCCCGCGACGCAGGGCGCGTTCGATTTTCACGCGCCGGCCGGCAGTCTCGCGCGCTGGCTGCGGCCCGAGGTCGAGAGCTTTCCTGACCGGCGCGCCTACCTCGTGCCGGATGCGACGCGGGTCGCCCACTGGAGGCGCCGCCTCGGCGCCCTCGGCCCGGGCCTGAAGGTGGGCTTCTCCTGGCGCAGCAACAACCTGAAAGGCGACCGCGCGCTCTCCTGCGCACGCATCGAGGAATGGGAGCCGATCCTGCGCACGCCCGGCGTGCGCTTCGTCAGCCTCCAGTATGACGAGTGCAATGAGGAGCTGGCGCGCGCGCGGAGCCGTTTCGGCGTCGAGCTGAACGTGCTGCCCGAGGTCGATCTGTTCAACGACCTCGACGAATCGGTCGCCGTCATGCAGGCGCTGGACCTGGTGATTTCGGCGCCTACGGCGGTGAGCGTGCTGGCGGCTGCGGTCGGCGCAGAAACGTGGCAGATGGACTACGGCCCGGCGTGGCACACGCTGGGAACCCGGCGCAACCCCTGGTTTCCGGCCATGCGGCAGTACAAGCGCGCCTGGAGCCAGGGCTGGGATGGTGTGATGCGCAGGGTCGCCGGCGACCTGCAGCTTGCGGCGAATGCAGCTCGCGCCGCGCCTGCGACCGAAACGGCGACCGCTGAATCGACGCCGGCGAGCAGACCCACGGTGGCAGAGGCGCTCGCGGCGGGTGCGTCGCATTACCAGCGCGGTGCATTCGACGCTGCCTACGCGGCCTGGCGGGAAGCGCTCGACACCGATCCGGCGAGCCTCGCCGCGCGCGCCAACCTCGGGCTCGTGTGCTATCAGCAGGGTCGCATGGAGGAAGCGATTGCCTGCCAGCGAGAGGTGATCGCGCGCAACCCGCGGCACGCCGACGCTCATTTGAATCTCGCCCTGGCACTGCTCGCGCGCGGCGATTTCGCCGAGGGATGGGCGGAGTACGAGTGGCGGTTCGAGGAAGGCGTGCTGGAGGAACGCGGGCGCTCCTTCCCCTTCCCGCGCTGGCAGGGTGAAGACCTGAAAGGAAAAACCATCCTTGTCTGGAAGGAGCAGAGCATCGGGAGCCAGCTCGTGTATGCGGGCATGTTGCCGGACCTGGCCGCCCGCGGCGGCTTCTCGATCATCGAGTGCACTCCAAAGCTCGTGCCCCTCTTCACGCGCTCGTTTCCCGATAGCGACGTAGTGCCGCGCACCGAGCCGCCCCATCCCTATACGCAGCAGGGCATCGACTTCCAGATTCCGATCGCCAGCCTCGGCGCATGGCTCAGAGCCGGCCTTACGGCGTTCCCACGCCACCGCGGATACCTGCGCGCGGATCCCGAGCAGGTCGTCCGGTGGAAGACGCGGCTGGGGCGGCTTCCCGCGGGGCCCAGGGTCGGGTTCAGCTGGCGCAGCATCAACACGAGCGGCGAGCGCGCGCTCGCGTGCACGGCGATCGAGCAGTGGGCGCCCATTCTGTGCACGCCCGGCGTTCAGTTCGTGTGCCTGCAATACGACAAGTGCTCGGCGGAGCTCGAGCTCGCGCGGAGCCGGTTCGGGGTGGCGCTGCACCAGTTCGAGGACCTCGATCTGTTCAACGACCTCGACGGCGCGGCGGCGCTCACCGCGGCGCTCGACCTCGTCATATCCGCCCCCACCGCCGTCACGGACCTGTCGGCAGCGCTCGGAGTGCCTACCTGGCAGCTGCATCACGGGACCGACTGGAAGATGCACGGCGCCAGCTTCCATCCCTGGTTCCCGGAGCTGCGGCGTTTCCAGCGCGGCCTGTATCAGCCGTGGCCGGAAGTACTGGACGAGATCGCCGTCGAGCTGCGCAGATGGACGGCGGGGCGGGGGGGCTGACGTGCCGCGCTACCTCGGGATCATTCCGGCGCGCGGCGGCTCGAAACGCCTGCCCGGGAAGAACCTGCAGCCGCTTGCCGGCAAGCCGCTGCTGGCGCACGCGATCGAGTCGGCCCGGGAGTCGCGGCGGCTGACGGCGTTCGTGGTCTCGACGGACAGCGAGGACATCGCGCATTGCGCCGTGGAGTGGGGTGCCGACCCCCAGGGGCTGCGGCCGGCGGCCCTGGCGCGCGATGAGAGCCCCGTGACCGGCGCGCTGCTGGACGCGCTCACGAAGTTCGAGCGCAATCACGCGCCCATCGACGCCGTCGTGCTGCTCCAGCCGACTTCGCCGTTCCGCCGCGGCCGGCATATCGACGAGGCGATCGCCGTCTTCGAGTCTTCCAAGGCCGATACCGTGACGTCGGTGCGCATCGTGAAGGACCATCCGTATTGGGTCTGGGAGGGCGCGGGCAGGACGCTCAAGCCCTATCACTCCCTCGCGAAGATGGCGGCGCAACGCAGCGAGCTCCCCGAGCTCTACGTCGAGAACGGCGCCGTGTTCGTCATGAGGCGCGCGCTGGTTGCGCGCGACAGGATCTACGGGCGGCGCGTGGCGCGGATCGTGATGGATGACGTCGCGTCGATCGACATCGACACGCCCCTCGACTTCGCGTGGGCCGAATTCGTCCTGACCCGTCGGCACGAGGGCAAGGCGGGGCTATGAAGCCGATCGGGGGCGAGATCCACTGCTGGCCCGACGCAGGCTGTTTTTCGTACCTCACCGATTCGGGCCGCTCGTCGCTGCGGCTGATCCTGCAAAGCGGCTTCGCCGACCGGCGCTTCCTGCTGCCCGACTTCCTGTGCGGCGTGATACCCAAAGTCTTCGACGAGCTGGGCGTGCGCTACGCCTACTACCGGGTCAAGCCGGATCTCACCATCGACGCCGGGAGCGTGGCGAGCCAGGCCTATGACGTCCTCTACGTCATCAACTACTTCGGCTCGCGGCAGGACTACCGTGGCATGGCACAGGACGGGCGCTGGATCGTCGAAGACAGCGTTTTCCTGCCGGTGGTGGATCCCCCGCCGGCCGCGAAGAACTGGATCGGCTTCAACAGCTTGAGGAAGATCTCCCACCTGGCCGATGGCAGCCTCGTCAAATCGACGATACCGCTTTCGCGCAACCTCGTCAGCGCGGAGCCCGCGCCTTTCGCGGCGCTGAAGTATGCGGCGAAAAGGATGAAGGCCGAGCATCTCGAGACGGGCGCCCATTCCGAGAGTGACTACCTCGCCCGATTCGACGAGGGCGAACGCTGCGTGGACGCGCAGACCCGGATTCATGCCGTGTCGGAGGCCAGCCTCGGATTCCTCCTGGAATTTTATCGGACGCTGTCCGACGAGTACCGCGTGCGCGCCCGGAACTACGACGCCGCGGAACGCTGCCTCGGCCGGTTCGGCGTTCGGCTCGCGCCGGCCTACCCGTGCCTTTACGTCCTGAACGTGCCGCGCCGGAGCGAGCTGCGCGAGTATCTGCGCACCCAAAGGATCTACCTGCCGGTGCACTGGCCGAACGCCACGGGCGTGCGCAACGACCTGTACGATACGATCATCTCCGTGCCGGTGGACTCGCGCTACGACGAACAGGACATGGCGCGTATCGGCGCGGGCATCGAGGCGTTCTATGCGGCCGCTGGCGCGGCGCCTGCGGCGTGATCAGGGACGCAGAATCGACGATGCCGCGAGTCGTCACAGCGATCACCGGTACCCGCTCCGACTACGGGTTGATGACGCCGGTATACCGCGCGATCCGGGAAGCGCCTGACCTTGACTTGCGCCTGGTCGTGACCGGAATGCACCTCATGCCGGAATTCGCCTCCAGCCTCGCCGCGATCCGAGACGACGGCCTGGGCAGCCTGCACTACGTCGATATGGCGCTCGGCCAGGACAGCGGAGCGGCCATGGCGAGCTCGCTGGGCGCGGCGATCCAGGGCATCGCCCGCGCGCTGGAAAGCGCGCCGCCGGACGTCATGCTGCTGCAAGGCGACCGCGGGGAGATGCTGGCAGGCGCGGTCGTCGCAGCGCACATGAACCTGCCCGTCGTGCACATGTCGGGCGGCGATCGCACCGGGTCGATCGACGACTCGATACGCAACGCGATTTCGAAGTTTTCCCATGCGCATCTCACCACCTGCGCCGCGAGCAGCGGTCGGCTCGTCGCGATGGGCGAGAGCGTGAACCGCATCTACGAAGTCGGGGAGCCGGGACTGGACGCGATCCGGACGCTCGAGCCGGTCGACGCGGACGCGCTCGCCCGGGAGCTCGGGCTCGACCTCGCGCGCCCCTTCGTCCTCGCCACCCAGCACCCGGTGACGACCGAGGCGCAGGCGGGCGCCGCGCAGATCGCCCAGACCCTCGAGGCGCTGCAGGCGCTCGACGTGCAGACCGTCTTCACTTATCCCAACTCCGACGCCGGCAGCAGGGAAATGGTGCGGGTGCTCGAGTCCTGGCGCGGCCGCCCCTTCCTGCGCATCGTTCCGAATCTCGGTTCCGCCCGCTACCTGAGCCTGATGCGGATCGCAGCTGCGATCGTCGGCAATTCGAGCAGCGGCATTTTCGAAGCCCCTTCCTTCGGGCTGCCCGCCGTCAACATCGGCACCCGCCAGCACGGCAGGCTACGCGCGCGTAACGTGATCGACGTCGGCCACGATCAGACCGCGATCGCGGCAGCGCTGCGACGCGCGCTCACTGACCGAGAATTCCGGGAGACGGCGCGCGGCTGCGTCAACCCGTATGGCGACGGGCACGCCGCGCCGCGCACCGTGGAGATCCTGCGGCGGCTGCGGCTCGTTCCGGCGCTCCTCACCAAGTGGATCGATACCGACGAGAGTTTTCTGGGCTAATTTGCTGAGGGTGAGGTATGGAGTTCGAGGTCCTGACCGGCATGGAGGCCGACGCCGCGCGGTGGCGGTCGCTCGTCGACCGGCTGCCGGCGCACCGGGACATCCATTTCCTGCCGGAGTACGGCGAAATCTACCGGCGAACGTACGGTCACGCGCCGTTCCTGGCGGTCTACGGCGACGACGGCCGCTTCGTGCTGCAGCCCTTTGTCCGGCGTCCGCTCAACGCCCTTGCGTTTCTCAGCGACCAGCACGTTGCGGAGCCGTATTGCGATATCGCCAGCCCGTACGGCTACGGCGGGCCGGTGTCGCTCTGCAGCTCCGCGGAGGAGGAAGCGGCGCTCTACGCGGCGTTCGAGACGCGTCTGCTCGACTACTGCCGGAACGAGCGGTTCGCGAGCGAATTCACCAGCATCCACCCGCTGCTGGAGGGAGCGCGCATGCTGCGGAGCGCCGGGGCGGAGCTTCTCCGGCAGAAAGAGGTGGTCTACATGGACCTGCCCGGGTCCGAGGCGCAACGGTGGAAGGACACCCGCAAGGGCCACCGGAGCAGCATCACGCGGGCGCGCAGGAGCGGCGTGCGCGTGGAAAAGGTGCCGGCGACGGCGGACAATTTCGAGGAGCTGCTGCGCCTCTATTACGAGACCATGAAGCGCAACCGCGCGGCGCCGCGCTGGATTTTCCCGCGCGACTATTTTCGCAACTGCTACGAGTGCCTGGGCGAGCGCCGGGTCTCCCTGTTCTTCGCGCGCGTCGGGCCGGCGCTCGCGTCGGCCGCGATCCTGATGCATGATTTCGACACGGTGTACTATCATTTCAGCGGTTCCGACGATGCCTATTACGATTACTGCCCCAACAACCTCATGGTGTTCGAGATGGCAACGTGGGCCGAGAGCGCGGGCTATCGGCGATTCCACCTGGGCGGCGGCGTGACCGCGGAGCCGGCCGACAGCCTGTTCGTGTTCAAGTCCGGCTTCTCGGGGCAGCGGGCCGCGCTGTACAGCCGCCAGCGGGTGCTGCACCAGCCGACCTACGACGCCCTGTGCGAGCTCAAGCGCGCCCACGAGGCCGCGGGTCACGACGCCGTGGCCGATGCCGGCTTCTTCCCCATGTACCGACGGTAGGGCAGACCATGAATTTCTGTTCGCGTGAATTTTCCTTTGCCGACGGTCACGAGACGGTGGTGATCGCGGAAGTCGGCGTCAATCACAACGGGAGCGCGCAGACCGCGCTCCGCATGATCGACGTGGCCGCGGCGACCGGCGCCCATATCGTGAAGTTCCAGGCATTTCGCTCCGAAAAGGAGATCAGCAAGCATGCGGCCAAGGCCCCTTACCAGGTGGAGACGACCTCGGGCGACGGCAACCAGCTCGAGATGTGCAAGGCGCTCGAGCTGAGCGGGCCGGTGCTCGCGCAGATGAAAGGTTACTGCGCGTCGATCGGCATGCCGTTCCTGTGCGCCGCTTTCGATTTCGAGAGCGTCGATCTCCTGGTCCACGAGCTCGAGGTCCCGTCGCTGAAGATCGCCTCGAGCGAGGTGACCAACCTGCCGTTCCTCAAGTACATCGGGGAGAAGCGCAAGGGCGTGGTCCTGTCCACCGGCGCCAGCACGCTCGCGGAGGTGGGGGAGGCCGTGGAAGCCCTGCGGCAGGCCGGCTGTCCCGAGCTCATCCTTCTGCACTGCGTGTCGAGCTACCCGGCGCCGCACGAGCAGGTGAATCTTCGCGCCATGGGCACCTTGAGGCGTGAATTCGGGCTCCCCGTCGGATTCTCCGACCACACCACCGGCTTCGACGTCGCCGTGGCCGCGGCTGCGCTGGGCGCGGCTGCCGTCGAGAAGCACTTCACCCTGGACCGGAACATGCCCGGGCCCGACCACCGCGCGTCCGTCGAGCCCGACGAGCTGGCGGCGCTGGTGCGCGGCGTGAAGGTCGCCCATCTCGCGCTGGGCAGCGAGGTGAAGCGCCCGTCCGAGTGCGAGCTGGCCAACCTCGACCTCATTCGCAAGAGCCTCGTGGCCGGCGCGAACCTCGGCAAGGGAACGCGGCTCACCCGCCAGATGATCGAGATCAAGCGTCCGCGAGGCGGCATCGAGCCGCGCGACCTCGACCGGGTCGTGGGCCGCGTCCTCGCGCGCGACGTGGAGGAGGACGCTCCGCTCACCTGGGAGGATCTCGCTTGAGCCCGGCGACGGACATCTACGACCGTCTCGCCCCCCACTACCGGGAATACGCCGGCCGCAGGGCGGCCTACCTCGAGGCGGTCGACCGTTTCGTGCTCGAGAACATCCCTGCCGGAGCCGAGAGCCTGCTCGATGCCGGGGCTGGCGACGGTGTGCGCGGCATGGCGCTGGCGCGGGCGCGCGGCATCCGGCGCGTCGTATTGTGCGATCCGAGCGCGGAGATGGCGGCGCGCTGCCGTGCTCTCGGCGCCGCGGACGTCTGGCAGGTGCCGATCGAGAATCTGCCCGCGAACGGCGCGGGCTTCGACGTGATCCTCTGCCTGTGGAACGTCCTGGGGCACGTCGGAAGCTCGGACCGCACGCGAGCGCTCCGCCGGCTGAGGGATGTCCTGACGAACGGGGGCGTGCTGCTGCTCGACGTGAACAATCGTCACAACGCTGCCGCCTACGGCTGGGTCAGGGTCGCGGGCCGGGCGCTGATCGATCGCATCGCGCCGGACGAAACCCGCGGCGACACGACCTTCGAATGGCGGGTCGGCGGAGAGTCGCTGCCCGCAAAGGGACACCTCTTCACGCCGGCCGAGATCGAGGCGGCGATCGCGGCGTCGGGCTTGCGGATCGTCCGGCGGCTTGCAATCGACTATGCAACCGGCGCCCGTTCGCGCTTCGCGTGGAAGGGCCACCTCGTGTTCATGGCCTCGAAATGAAAGCCAGGACGCGTTTCGCGCAGCGACCATGAGCTGGGATCCGGTCTGGGAGCGCATCTTCAGGGAGCGAACGGGTTGGGGATACTACCCGCCCGAAGAGCTCGTGCGCTTCGTGGCACGGCACTATTACCAGGCCGCCGACCGGCGCGCGGTCAGATTTCTGGAGATCGGGTGCGGCCCCGGCGCCGGCCCCGGCTGGTACCTGGCGCGCGAAGGCTTCTCGTATGCCGGCATCGACGGCGCGGCGACCGCCATCGAGAAGTCGCAACGCAGGTTCATGGACCAGGGCCTGGAGGGAGAGTTCGTCAACGGCTCGATCGACGCGCTGCCGTGGGACGCGGCGACCTTCGACTGCGTGGTCGACGTCGCGTGCCTGCAGCACAACGCCGAGGCCGGGACGGCGGCGGCGATCGCGGAGGTCGGTCGCGTCCTGAAGCGTGGCGGACGGCATTTCTCCCTCACCGGCAAGGCGGGCTGCTGGGGCGACGGGACCGGCACGCGCGTGGATGCCACGAGCTTTCGCGACGTGCAGGAGGGGCCGTTTTCCGGAATGGGCGTCATGCGGTTCGCGACCGCCGACAGCCTGAAGCGCCTGTACGCGAAGTTCGACGAAGTCGAGCTCAACTACTCGATCCGGTCGATGCACGACGGGGCGCGGGAGATCGCCAACTGGATCGTCACCTGCCGCAAGTGAAGAGCGGAAGCGACCACGCATGATTCCAAGAGAGCTCGCCAAGTTCGTGATCGAGGACACCCGCACCATCCGCGCCGCCATGCAGGCGATCAGCGACAACTGGCGCGAGGTGGTGCTGGTTGCCGACCGCGAAGGGCGCGTGGTCGGCCTGGTGACCGACGGCGACATCCGCCGCGGACTGCTGTCCGGGCTCACCATGGAGTCACCGGTTAGGGGCGTGATGACGAAAGACTACGTTCACGTCGGGATGGACGCCGACCGCGCGGCCGTGCTCGACCTGATGATGGCCCGGCGCATCCGCCACATCCCGGTCCTCGACCGCGATCGGCGGCTCCTGGGCATTCATTTCCTGGAGTCGCTGCTGGGCACCGCCGACAAGCCCAACGCGGCCGTCATCATGGCGGGCGGCGAGGGGCGGCGCTTGCGGCCGCTGACCGACCGCCTTCCCAAGCCGATGGTCCCCGTCGCAGGAAGGCCCATCCTCGAGCGCATCGTGCTGCATCTGGTGGGCTACGGCGTGAAGCGCATCCATATCTCGGTCAACTACCTGGCCGAGATGATCACCGGGCACTTCGGCGACGGGTCGCGCTTCGGCTGCGCGATCGAGTACCTGCGGGAAGCGACGCCGCTCGGCACCGGCGGGCCGCTCTCGCTCCTGAAGGAGCGGCCGGGCGAGCCGCTCATCGTGATGAACGGCGATCTCGTGACCCAGGTGGATGTCTCGCGGCTGCTCCAGTTCCACGCGCGCAGCCGCGCCGCGGCGACGCTCGCGGCGCGCCATCACCAGGTGGAGATTCCTTTCGGCGTGGTAAGCGAGAAGCACGGCGAGCTCGTCGAGCTGACGGAGAAGCCCACGCCGCACTACCTGATCAACGCCGGCGTCTACGTGCTCGACCCCGACGTCCTCGCGCTCGTGCCGCAGGGTGCATTCTTCCCGATCACCTCGCTCTTCGAGAAGCTGCTCGCCGCGAAGCGGAAAGTCGCGGTCTACTCGATCGAGGAAGACTGGATCGACGTGGGCAGGCGCGAAGAGCTCGACCGTGCGCGCGGTGAAGGGACGACGGGGCCCGGCAGCGGCTCCTGATCGCCGGGATCACCGGCGCGCGCGGGGCATGGCGATTACGTTGGGCGCGTGGGGCCTGCGCTCGAATTCGGCGTTGTAGAGGGTCGAGGGCGCGCCGTCGGCAACGCCATGGTGGCTGCGCCACAGCGACTCGTATTCATCGATGCGCCCGTATTCGAAGTTGATCATCAGCTCGCGCAGGCCCAGGAGCTCCACCGCGTTGAAGTTGTGCGAGATGACCGCGGTGATCTTCGTCGCGTCGCCCAGCTCGAGCAGGTAGCGCTCGAGATCGCCGCCGTACTGCTCCAGGATGCGCCCGCGGTAGACGCTGAACCATTCGGAACCGGGGTAGGGGGTTGCGAAGAAGGGCTTCACGACGATGCCCAGCCGCTCCCACGCCTTCATGTTCTCACGCAGCGAATCGAAGTCCTCGCTCGGAAAGCCGATGATCTGATTGGGCACCGGCCGGATGCCCGCCTCGAGCGTCCAGTAGAAGCTGCGCAGGTTGTTCGCGGGGGTCGTGCCCTTGCCCATCTTCTTCAGGACCTGCGGGGAAAACGACTCGTAGCCGTACACGAGCGAGGCGCAACCCGCCCGGTGCATCGTCTTCAGGATCTCCGGCTGCGCGAGCGTCGCATGGCTCGTGCCGTCCCAGTGCACCCCGCGGCAGCGCTCGTCGTGCGGCACGCCGTCGCGCACGCAGGTCGGCTGCAGCCCCGCCGCGATCCACAGCCGGCAGATTTCCGCGAGCCAGGTGTGCTTGGACGCGGCGTTCATCGTCATCAGGTTCTCGTCGAGGAACGCCAGGTAATCGATGTCGAACTCGCGGTGGGCGTGGCGCGCCATCTCCACGATGTACTCGGGGCTGTGGTAGCGGATGTCCCGCGTGTAGTTGCCCGGCTCGTCGAAGGCGACGCGCGTGACGCCGGGCGCGCCCTCCTCGTAGCGCATGTCGCCCGCGATGCCGAGGTGGTAGCAGAAGCGGCAGATCAGCCCGCAGCCGTAGCTCGCGTTGATGTCGAGCCGCCGGCGCGTGAGCATGCCCTCGACCGAGAACAGCATCGCGCTGTTCTTGAAGTAGACCTCGTCGAGCGGAAAGAGCTCCCACGCCGGATACGGCAGCGCGTCGAGGTCGCGTATCAGGGCGCGTTGCGGGGAGAGCACGAGCCGGCCGTCGGCAGCGCGCGAGATGGTGCCGTCGATCTTCGTCCAGTCGCGGCCGCCGCGGTCGAGCGCGCGCAGGAGCTCGGGAAATGTCACGTACGCTTCGCCGACGACGCCGACGTCGACCTCCGGCAGGAACGTCATGATCTCGTGCGGGAGCGACGTGAGCACGCCGCCGCCCAGCACGATGAGCGAGTGCGGGCACAGGCGGCGCGCCTGGCGCACGATGCCCCGGATCGAGCCGTAGGCGGTGGTGATGCCACCGAGCGCGATCACGTCCCAGTCGTCGGCGCACAGGACCTGGGCGATCGTTTCCTCGCCCCGCCGCCACGCGTTCTCGTCGTAGACCTGCACCTGGTGGCCGTCGCCCATCGCCATCGCGGCGAGCATCGCGATGCCATAGGGAACGTGCCGCGGAACGTCTTCCGCGCGCACCACGGGATTTACGAAGAGCACCTTGGCCATGTTCAGCTCCCGCGCGATGCCTCGATGAACTCGGCGACCGGCATGAAGCGCACCGGTTCGCCGAACAGGATGCCGCCGCCGGTGCAATTGTACGTCACGCACTCCGCATCGCGCGCCAGCTCGAGAAAGACGTTGCGAAACCAGAGGTACGCCGGGTCGGTGTAGAACCAGGCGTTCACGTGCGGGTTGAAGATGCGCACGAAGAGGGCGTCGATGTTCTCCTCGCCGACGAGCTCCAGCGCCTCGCGGTAGTACTGCGTGTTGAGATAGGGCGTTTCCGCGTAGTAGGAGAAGTCCACGCCGGTCAGCGCGACGTGGCGCCGATTGAGCACCGCGTCGGCGATCATCCAGCTGGCGGTGCCCACGTTGCCCCCGCAGTTGACGAGCGGAAAGCCGTTCATCTCGTAGAGTCGCCGCGAGCGGCTCCCCGGCAGGTCGGGATCGTCGATCAGCGGGTTGAACCAGTAGATCCTCATGCCGCAGTCGATGATGCGCTGCACGACCTGCTCTCCCGCCGAGGTGGCGAGAGCAATGGAAAGCCGCGGACCGTGGCGGTCGAGAAGCTCGAGGAGCTCGCGGTTCGTGCGCACCTCGTCGTGGAACAGGTCGTCCATGTCCTGGCGCCGGAAGTAGTCGTCTTCCAGCGCCTTGGCGTCGAGCGCGGGGTCGCCGAACCAGCGCACGATGCTCGGACCGTGCGGGTCGAGGGTGACGATCAGGTCGGGCACGACCCCGTGGCGCAGGCAGCGCAGGATGGCGCTGTCCGTGGCAACCACCGCTCCGTCGTAGCGGGCAGCGGCAAGGGCCGGAAACGGGCTCGCGCGGTGCATGCTGGGACCGGCCGCGATCACGATCGCCCGATCGGTCTTGCCGAAATCGGCGCCGCGCAGGTCGGCGAGGCTCGCGCCGTGCCCTCGATAGCGCCGATTGCGCTCGGCGTTCTCGATGGCCGCCGGGGCGTGGCGCAGGTCGGTCAGCTCGGCCATGCGCTCCTGCAGCGCCTGCGCGAGCTCGCCGGGCTGCCAGCGCCCGCCGGCGGGAGACTGCGGCTTACTTGCCTTTTCCGGCATCGGTCGCGGCCGGCAGGTCCCACACGACCTTGCGCTTGGCGACGAAGGTGATGCTGCCGCCCAGGTGCTTCAATGCGGCCATCTCGAACTGGTCTTCCAGGCTCGGCGCTTCCTGCGCGTCGGTCACGGCGCCGCGAGTCGTGAAGTTGCCCTTGAGAAGATTGCTCATGCGCTCCCCTGCCTGATGGACGCTGCGGCCGGATTTCTCACCCGCCGGATCTCACCCGCCCACCCTCCAGCCGTGAAGGGGAGACCGCGGCAAAATGGCCTTGCAGCCTGGCTCGATCGTTGCAGGAATCGTGCCAGATCGACCCCGGTCCGGCGGACGATCACAGGGAATAGTTCCTCGAATGGTAGCGCGCCAGGTTCGCCGGCTCGCGGAACCACGCGATGGTTTCCGCGAGGCCGCGGCGCAGGCCGTCCCGGCCGGCGAACTCCGGCGTCCAGCCGAGGAGGCGCGCGGCCTTGCCGTTGGCGCCGCACAGCCGCTCGACTTCGCTCGCTGCGGGACGCGTGCGGCGTGCATCCTGGACGATCTCGATCTCCGACCCCATCAGCTCGGCGATCAGGCGCGCGAGCTCTCCGATCGAGATTTCGTGGCCGGTGGCGACGTTGACGACTTCGCCCACCGCCTGACCGGCGCCGATCGCCGCGGCGAACGCGCGTACCGTGTCGCGCACGAAGCAGAAGTCGCGCGTGGGGTGCAGCGAGCCCAGGTCGATTTGCCGGGCGTTCGCCCCGATCTGCGCGATGACGGTTGGAATCACCGCGCGCGTGGACTGGCGCGGACCATAGGTGTTGAACGGGCGCACCACGGTGACCGGCGTCCCGAACGAGGCGTGGAAGGAGAGCGCGAGCTGGTCAGCCCCGGCCTTGGTCGCCGCGTACGGCGATTGCGGGTGGACGCGGTGCTCTTCGGTGATCGGCACCGACTGCGCGGTTCCGTAGATCTCGCTCGTCGAGGTGTGCACGACGCGCTCCACCCCGAGCTCGCGCGCCGCCTGGAGGACATTCAGCGTGCCCTTGATGTTGGTCTCGACGTAATTGTCCGGCGCGGAGTAGGAGTACGGGATGCCGATCAGCGCCGCAAGATGCAGGACGACGCCGCAGCCCTGCATGGCCGCCCGTACGCCGTGTGGATCGCGCACGTCGCCCGGAAAGACCTCGATCGCCTGGCGTACCCGCGGGTCGACGTGGTCGAGCCAGCCGCGTGCGTCGAAGGCATTGTAGAAAACGAACGCGCGCACCGGATGGCCCGCGCGCACCAGTAATTCCACGAGGTGCGAGCCGATGAAGCCATCGGCGCCGGTGACGAGTATTTTCGCGGGCATCGGTTGTCCGCTTCAGGCCGCATGCGTCATGGAGCAGCATTATGCATGAACGCGACCCGCCGGCCCCAACTGCGCTATGCTGTCTTGCGGGCGATGCTTAGAACCTGCCTCATACATAGGGCGTGCCGGAGCCGGGCGTGCTGACCTGGGTGAAGAGCGTCCTGGGGCGCAAGCGCAGCCCCGCAGGGCAAGCGGCCGCGCCCACGCCGACCGGCGCGGATATCGATGCGCTCGTCGCGCTGGGCGAGTCGCACCTTGCGGGCGGTGAAGTCGAAGACGCGCACGATCAGTTCCAGCTCGCGCTCGCCTTCGACCCGTCCTGCGCCGGGGCGCACGCGGGACTCGGCCGCCTGCTGCGTGCCGGCGCGCGCTACGAGGAATCCGAGCGGCACCTGCGCCGCGCGCTCGAGGCGACGCCGGAGCACTGCGACACCTGGGTGGAGCTGGGCCTCACCCTGGCGCGCCTCGAGCGCGTCCCCGAGGCGCAAGCGGCGTATGAGCGCGCCGCCGAGCTCAATCCCCACAGCGCGGAGGCCTGCATCAACCTGGGGCTCGTCCACCTCGCCCATGAAGGGGATGCCGCGCGCGCCGAGTCGTGGTTTCGCCGGGCCTGCAACGGGACGCCACGGCTTCCCGCGGCGCACGTCAACCTCGGACTGGCGCTGCAGGAGCAGGGCCGCCTCGCCGCGGCGCTCGACGTGTACGACGCGGCGCTCGCCACCTGGCCCGACTCCGCCGACCTGCGCTGGCACCGCGCCACGGCGCGCCTGCTGGGCGGCGACTATGCGGCGGGATGGACGGATTACGAGGCGCGCAAGCTGATTGGCGGCGGCGCCGCCCACCGCCAGTTTCCATATCCGGAGTGGCAGGGCGAGCCGTGCGGCGGGCGCGCGCTCCTCGTCTACGGCGAGCAGGGCATAGGCGACGAGATCATGTTTTCCTCCTGCATCCCGGACCTCGCGCGCGCCGGGGCGCGTTGCGTACTGGAGTGCTCGCCGCGGCTTGCCGCGCTGTTCGCCCGGTCGTTTCCCGGCGCGATCGTTCACGGCGCCGCACGCGACGGAAATCGCGACTGGCTGAAGGGGTTCCCGGACATCGGAATGCAGAGCGCGATCGGCAGTCTGCCGCGCCACCTGCGGGCGCGCGCGGAAGAGTTTCCGGCGACGGCCGGGTATCTGCAGCCGGATGCCGGCCGCGTTGCGCACTGGCGGACCGGGCTCGCAGCGCTGGGTCCCGGAATCAAGGTCGGGCTCGCGTGGCGTGGCGGTACCGAGAAAACCCGCAGGCGCCTGCGCTCGCTCGCCCTCGCCCAGTGCCGCCCGCTGCTCGAGATGGAGGGAACGAGGTTCGTGAGCCTGCAATACGGCGCCACGCAGCCGGGGGAGGAGGAGCAGCACCCCTGGCTTGCCCTGGCCGCGCGCCAGGAGGTGCTCGCCGATCTCGACGAAACGGCCGCGCTCGTTGCGGCGCTCGACGTCGTCGTCACCGTCGACAGCACCGTCGCGCACCTGGCGGGCGCGCTCGGGCGGCCGGTTCTGATCATGCTGCCCGCGGCCGCGGAGTGGCGCTGGGGACAGCAGGGCGGGACGACGCCGTGGTACCCATCGGCACAGCTCGTGCGCCAGGCGCGCCCGGGCGAGTGGGACGAGACGATCGCGCGCGTTGCGGACCGGCTGCGGCGCGGCCCTCACTGGCGATGAGGTGCGCCGTGGTGATTCCCGTCGGTCCCGGCCACGAGCTGCTGGCGCAGGACGCGCAGGAGTCGGTGGACGCGGCGTTCCAGGCGGACCGCGGTCCGTTCAGCGAAGTGGCGACGCTGTGCATCGCCGATCCGGAAGGCCGGCTCGGCCGCTCGCGCGCGCGCAACCAGGGCGTGCTCGCCGCCCACCGCGACCATGTCGAGTGGCTGTTCTTCCTCGATGCCGACGACCTCATGCACCCTGCGGCGTTCGCGGTGCTGCGCCCCTACGCCGAACGCTTCGACGCAGTGTGGGGCGCGATCTGCGAGCTGTCGGCTGACGAGGAGAGTGGAGAGCTCCGGGCCGGGCAGGTCCTGGAGATGAGGGGGATCGCGGAGGTGCTCTCCTTCGACCCCTGGCTCACGCTGCAGATGGGGCACTTCGTCCGGACCGCGGTTGCCAGCGCGAATCCGTTCGACGAGCGCATGGATTGCGGCGAGGACTTCGACTACTACCTGCGGGTGTGGGCGAAGCACCGCTGCATCAAGGTGCGCCAGCCCCTGTTCCTGAACCGCCGCCACGCCTCGTCGGCCGGCCCACGGTCGGCGACGCCCGCGCAATGGCGCGTGGCCGCACAGGCGGCGATCGCGCGCTCCTGCGTCGCCCTGGGCTTCCACACCGAATTCGAAGTCGCGGGCGAGCATTTCCGCTTCCTCGTCGACAATCCGTTCGACACCGTGCAGCGCAGTCACCTGAAGCGGCGGTTTTTCGAGGCCGAAGAGCTCGATTACCTCCGGGAGCGCGTGCCGCGGGGCGGGGTGATCGTGGAAGTCGGGGCGAACGTGGGCAATCACGTCGTGTACTACGCCCGGTTTCTCGCCCCCCGCAAGATCGTCGTCCTCGAGCCCAATCCGGCCGCGCTCGATCTCCTCGGGCGAAATCTCGCCGCGAACGCAGTGACGTGCGCCGACCTCTCGCAGCTCGGGGTGGCCGCGGGCGACCACGAAGGACGCTACGAAGCCCGTACCCAGGACGACAATAATCTCGGTGCAACCCGCCTCGTCGAGTCGCCGCAAGGTCCGATCCGCTGTGCGCCGCTCGACCGGCTGATCGCGGAGCGCGTGGACTTCATCAAGATCGACGTCGAAGGGATGGAGCTCCAGGTGCTCGAAGGCGCGCGCGAGCTGGTGCGCGCGAGCCGGCCTCTCCTGCTGGTCGAGATCTTTCGTGAGCAGCTCGCGCCGTTCGAGAAGTGGATGGAGTCGAACGGCTATCGCGTCGCGCGCACCTTCGACTATGTGCACGCGGTCAACCTGTTCCTCCAGCCGCGGTAGGTCGCGCCCGCATGCTGAGGGCGGTAAGAAAACTGCTGCAGGGCTGGCTCGAGCCGTCGGGGCCGCCCGCAAGCGCGCCCGCCCAGCCGCGCGCCCAGGCGACTGCCGGCGCTACCGCGGCGCTCTTCGAGACCGGCCTGCGCGAGTTTCGCGTCGGCCGTTACGAAGAGGCGGAGCGCGCATTCGAGCGGGTGCTGCAGGCGGAGCCGGACAACGCCGATGCTCACCTGAACCTGGGCCTCACCTGCCAGCGCCTGGGCCGGCTCGAGGACGCTGCGGACAGCTTCCAGCTCGCGCTCGTCGCGCGCCCCGATTTCGCCGAGGCCCATTTCAACCGCGGGGTGGTGGCGCTCGAGCGCGGCGGGCGGGAAGTGGCGGCCCGGTCGTTCGAGTCCGCGTTGGCGGCACGGCCGGATTATCCGGAAGCACTCAGCAACCTGGGCTATGTCCAGACGCGGCTGGGACAGGCACGCGAGGCCGAGCGTAATCTGCGCCGGGCCGTGGCGCTGCGGCCCGCGTTCGGCGACGCCTGGTGCAATCTCGGGCTGCTGCTGCAGGACGAGGGCCGGTTCGACGAGGCGCTCGCGACCTACGCGGAAGCGCTGCGCCACGATCCCGGGCAGCAGGAAGCGAGACTCAACCGCGCGCTGCTCCAGCTCGCGCGCGAGGACTATGCGCACGGCTGGGCGCAATACGAGGCGCGCAAGCACGCGAGCGGACACTTCCATCCGCGCGCTTTTCCCTGGCCGGAGTGGGATGGCGCACCGGCACCCGATGCGACCGTGCTCGTCTATGGCGAGCAGGGCCTGGGCGACGAGATCATGTTCGCCTCCTGCATCCCGGACGTGATGGCGCGGGTCGGCCGGTGCGTGATCGAATGCTCACCGAAGCTCGAGGCCCTGTTCCGGCGCTCCTTCGCGCCCGCGATCGTCGTCACCGGGCCGCAGACGAACGCGCTACCGGCATGGGTCCCGCACGCGCCGCCGATCGACCGCCAGATCGCGGCGGGCAGCCTTCCGCGGCATTTCCGCCCCGCACGCACGGCGTTTCCCCGCGAGAGCTACCTGCGCGCCGATCCCGCGAAGGTGGCGCGCTGGAAAGCGCGCCTGGAAGCCCTCGGCGCGGGACCGCGCGTCGGCCTCTCCTGGCGCGGCGGCACGGCCCGTACGCATCGCGACCGGCGCTCCATCAGCCTGGACGAGCTCCTGCCGCTCTTGCACGCGCCCGGGCTGCGCTTCGTGAGCCTGCAGTACACCGACTGCCACGAGGAGCTCGCTCGGCTGCGCGCCCGGCACGGGATCACGATCGAGCACTGGCAGGAGGCCATCGACGACTACGATGAAACGGCCGCGCTCGTGAGCGCGCTCGATGCCGTGGTTTCGGTGCAGACCGCGATCGTGCACCTCGCCGGTGCCCTCGGCGCGCGGGTCTGGGCAATGGTGCCGTCCGTTCCCGAGTGGCGCTATCTCCACCGCGGCGAGGAGCTGCCGTGGTACTCGTCGTTGCGCGTGTTGCGGCAGCCGGCGCCGAACGCGTGGTTGCCGGTCATCGAGCGCGTGGCGATGGAGGTGTGCAGCGCGCTGGCGCCGGGCCCGGAGGAGACGCAGAGGCGCTTCGCGCGAGCCCTCACGCACGCGCAGGCCGGAGAGTACGCGCCCGCCGCAGCGGAGCTGCGGGCGCTGCTGGCCCAGGACGCGGGTCACGCCGAAGCCTGGAACGCCCTCGGCAACATCCACAAGCTCGAGCGCCGATGGCTGGAGGCGATCGAGTGCTACGAGCGCGCGATCGGGCTGGAGCCGCGGCTTTACTCCGCGCTGTCGAACCTGGGGGTCGCCCTGCGCAACCAGGGACGGACGGCCGACGCGCTGCCCTATCTCGAGCGCGCAACCGCCCTTGCGCCGGATCGCGCGGACATCGCGTTCAACCGCGCGCTGGGACTCATCGACTCGGGCCGCGAGGAGGAGGGCGAGGCCGCGCTCGAGCGAACGCTCGCGCTCGAGCCGGAGATGGCCGAGGCTCATTTCGCGCGGGGCTGCCAGCTGCTTGCGGCCGGGCGGTTTGCGGAAGGCTGGCGGGAATACGAGTGGCGCACACGCGCGGAGGATTGGGAGCGGCGCAATGCCGAAGCAGCGCTGCCGTGGTGGCAGGGCGAGACCCGGACGAACGCTACGCTGCTCGTCCGCGCCGAGCAGGGACTCGGTGACCAGATCATGTTCGCGTCCTGCCTGCCGGACCTTCTCGCGCAGCGCGGCCGGTGCGTGATCGAGTGCGATGGGCGGCTGCAGGCGCTGTTCCGCCGCTCGTTTCCATCGGCGACGGTCGTTCCGGCGGAGCCGGCCGGGGCGTGGCGGAATGCGGCGCGCGCCCCGGACGTGCAGGTGAACCTGGGCAGTCTGCCGCGATGGCTGGTGCGTGACTCTATCGAGAGCTTTCCGCGGCACACCGGCTACCTGCAGGCCGACCCGGCACGCGTGCAGGCGTGGCGCGAGCGCCTCGCGCAGCTCGGCGCCGGACCGCGGATCGGCGTCTCGTGGCGGGGCGGGACCTGGAACACCCGGCAACTGGCGCGCTCACTGCCGCTTGCCGCGCTCGCGCCGCTCATGCACGCGGCGCCCGGTGCGTGGGTGAGCCTGCAATACGGCGATTGCGCAGCGGAGATTCACGAGCTGCAGAGGAGCCAGGGCATCGAGCTCACGCACTGGCCCGACGCGCTCGGCAACTACGAGGAAACGGCGGCGCTCGTGGCCGCGCTCGACCAGGTGGTCTCCGTTCAGACCGCGGTTGTTCACCTCGCGGGCGCGCTGGGGCGCCCGGTATGGGTCATGGTGCCGGCCCGAGCCGAGTGGCGCTATATGCGCTCCGGCGAGGGCATGCCCTGGTATCCAGCGGCACGCCTATTCCGGCAGCATGCTGCGGGGGACTGGCCGGCCGTGGTCGGGCGCGTCGCGGACCAACTGGCGCGATGGCCGGGACACCCCCAGGGGTGACGAAAATTGTCACTTTGTGACACCGCGACCGGTGCAGGCCCGCACCGACAACGGCAGCAATGCGGGCGATATTTCACGCCCGCGGGCGCTACGGGACGCTCCAAGGTGAATCGGGCCGTCGCTTCGCCGCCGGGCATGAGGTAACCAGCTGATGCATATGATAATTCATGCAAGGACTGCGCGGCAGGACCCGAATTTCGGTCTAGGTCATTGAAATTGCTCCACAATTGAGCCGGGCAGCCCAATGGCATAGAAGTTGCTCAGACCGGGCTGGCGCAAACGGGAGTTTGTGTGGATTTCGGTTCAACTTTAGGGAGATCGCTGATGAGGAGCATTCAGAAGGGCTTTACCCTGATCGAACTGATGATCGTGGTCGCGATCATCGGTATTCTGGCAGCCGTCGCGCTGCCGGCGTATCAGGACTACACGATCCGCGCGAAGGTGTCGGAACTCGTGCTGGCGGCGAGCGGCTTCAAGACAACCATTGCCGAGAAGACGCAGTCGGACGGAACGAGCGCCAGCGCGGGCGTCGGCTTGACGGTTTGCGCGACGGGGAAGGTATCCGGCGGCAGCGTCACGGATTCGGGCACGATCAACATCCAGGGCAGCGCGGCGAGCGTTGGCACGGCGGTGTCGATCACGCTGACGCCGAGCAAAGCGGCTGACGGCAAGCTCATCTGGGCCTGCACGTCCGCGACCGCGATCTTCAAGTACGTTCCTGCGGAGTGCCGTCACTAAGGCACATGCAGGCGGCATTGCCGGCTCGCAGCCGGCAGCGCCGCGCAGCAACACGGAGAGCCCCTCGACGAGAGGGGCTCTTTTTTTTTCCGACTGCTCTTCGCGTGCCGCATCCGAATTGGCACAGGAATTGCTGCATAGCGGGCAAAGGGGCGTTGCGGGGGGGCGATGAGAGCATTACAGAAAGGCTTCACGTTGATCGAGCTGATGATCGTCGTGGCGATCATCGGCATCCTGGCGGCGGTTGCGTTGCCCGCCTACCAGGACTACACGATCCGCTCGCGGGTATCCGAGCTCGTGCTCATGACGGGCCAGTTCAAGACCGCGGTCTCGGAAAAGGCGTTCTCGGACAGCACGGTCGCGAGCTCCGGGGTCGGTCTGACGGTCGTTCCCACCGGACGGGTCGCCACCGGCGAAGTGACCGACCGGGGAACGATCAGCATTTCGGGCAGTAACACCACCGTCGGAACCGCGGTGTCGATCATCCTGGCGCCCACCGTCTCCGGTTCGCAGATCATGTGGGCGTGCTCGTCCGGCAGCACGACGCAGTTCAAGTTCGTGCCCGCTGAATGCCGCCACTAAGAGCGGAAGCGGGCGTCAGGGCACTCCGGGATTCCCCCTCACGCCCGTGAGCACCGGACGATTGGGTTTGACCGAGCGCACGACGCGCTTCGAGCGCAGGTAGCGCGCCACGACATCCCAGGCAGGCTCGCCCGCCACGCCCTCCGCGACCGGCGCCCAGCTCGCCACCTTGTACCTCTTCCCCGCCTCCACGGGCCGCCCGCGCAGCGTCATGTCGCTGATGCGCCGCCCCGCGGGACCGGCCGGGCTGCACGCGTAGTGCATGCCGCCGACGCGCACCATGTCACCGCCCTGCTGCTGGTAGGCATCGGGATTGAACAGGTTGTCGCAGACGTCCTCGAGGATCGTCTTGATCGCCTCCCCGCTGAGCTCGTTCACGGTGACGTGCGGGTAAGTGATCGCGGTCTGTTCCATGACGTGCCCGAACGTGATGGGCTCTCCGGGGAGAAGCGTGGTGCCCCAGCGGAAGCCGGGTGAGAACGCGATTTCCGCCCCGGTAACGTCCATCAGTGCGTCCAGGATGAGCTGGTCGAAGGTGCCGGTGAAGTTGCCGCGGCGATAAAGCAGATCCTCGGTCACCGCCAGCTCTTCGGCGAGCGTCTTCTCGTAGGGAGCACGCACGCGCCGGATCGCGTTCTCCATGTCGCGGTCCGGCTCGAGCACGTTCGCGAACACCGGCAGCAGCCGGTAGCGGTAATCGCGGACTTCGCCCGCGCGCACCTCGAGCTCGAGCACGGCCAGGAACTTCCCGTTCGCTCCCGCGTTGGTGACGATGGTCGTGCCGCCGCCGTTCTTCACGAGCACGGGCTGCGGCACCGCATCGTGCGTGTGGCCGCCGAGGATCGCGTGTATCCCGCGCACGCGCGAGGCGAGCTTGAGATCCACGTCCATGCCGTTGTGCGAGAGCAGCACCACGGCCTGCGCGCCTTTCCGCCGCACCTCGTCCACGAACTGCTGCAGCCGCTCCTCCTGTATGCCGAACGTCCACTCGGCCACGAAGTGCCGGGGATTGGCGATCGGCGTATAGGGAAATGCCTGGCCGATGATGGCCACGGGAACGCCGTTCATTTCGCGGATCAGGTACGGCTTGAACACCGCGTCGCCGAAATCCACTGTCGCCACGTTCTGGGCGAGGAACTCGATGCCGCCGAGCTCCTTCCCGATCGCCTGCTGCACGCGCGTTGCGCCGTAGGTGAATTCCCAGTGCCCGGTCATCGCGTCCACGCCGAGCAGCCGCGACGCTTCCATCATGTCGCCGCCCCGCGTCCACAGCGCGCCCGCGGAGCCTTGCCAGCTGTCGCCGCCATCGAGGAGGAGCGCGCCCGGCCGCTGGGCGCGCAGCCGTTTCACGAGCGCCGCCAGGTGGGCGAAGCCGCCAATTTTTCCGAAACGGCGCGCGGCGCGCTCGAAATCGAGATGGGTATAGGCATGCGCCGCCGCGGTGTCCGGAGCGAGCCCGTAGTGGCGCAGCAGCGCCTCGCCCACGAGGTGCGGCGGCCTGCCGCGCGCTTCATGGACCCCGATGTTGGTGTCGGGCTCGCGGAAGTGGGCAGGCAGCAGCTGCGCATGGCAATCCGTGAAATGCAGCAGGGTGACGGCGCCGCGCGCGGGGCCCAGCTCGTACAGGCTGTCGGCGCGCGGCTGGCCGCGGCCCGCGAGCGGCATGCCGCAGGCCGCCGCGGCGGCCAGGACCTGCAGGAACTCGCGGCGAGTCATGTGTGCGGGGGAAATGGGCCCCTTCCCGAGAATCCGAGGGGCCATCCCCCTAGGCATCGGGAGACGCGTCTCCCGAACCCTAAGCCCCCGCACCCTCTGTCCTTTTTATCGATCAGGCAAGATCGCCGCGTCACTATTTGCGATTGACTGGAGACTGCGGATCGATCAGGTAGGCGACGAGGTGGGTGATCTGGTCCGGCGTGAGATGGCCGTTGGCGCCCAGCCGAGGCATGTTGGAGCAGGGCGCGAAGGCCCAGCCGTTGTAGATGCGCTCGTAGGTGAGCTTCGTCACCGCTTCGGAAGTGCCGCGCTGCGTGCCATAGGCCGTCAGGCTCGGCCCCACGTTACCGACGTTGACCTCGTCCGGGGCAAGCGCGTGGCAGTTCTGGCAGAGTCCGCCGTTCGCCGGGCGCTTCTCGAGCCGCCCGAACTGGATGCGGTCCCCGGCGCCGTCGTGCGCGAGCCGCTCGCCGGCCTTCCAGTCACCGGCGAGCTTGCCGGAAGCCGGATATTTCATGGACTCGCGGGCAAGCTTCACCACCTCGGCGGCTTCCTCCTGGGTCAGGCGCGCGCCGGCAATCTTGCTGCAGATCTGCTGCGACCGGTCCTGCACGAGCCGCTGCAACAACTCCGGAGCGGGCGCGGAAAAGCTCCCGCTGACCATTTTCTCGGCCGTCTCGCGCGTCGTCTGCGGGTCGGGAAAGCTCGCGCAGCCCGCTGCGATCAGTACGGCGGCGCCGAGCGCCATGCAGACCGGCCGTTGGTGCCTCATCTCTTGAATCCCGGGACCTTGATCACTGCGCCGTTGCCGCGATAGTGCAGGTAGGTCGTGAGCGCGATCGACACGTCGGACAGGTAGCTCAACTCGGGCAGGCGCATCTGCCAGAAGCAGTCGTAAAGGCGCCACTGCATCGTTCGCACCACGTAATGTCCGCCGCGATAAGCGGGCCAGGTCGCGACGACGTCCTGGATCTGGCGGGTGTCGGTCATGTTCACCAGGTCCTGCAGCCGGATGCGTTTGTCGGGCGCGCCGTGGCACTGCACGCACGCAAAGTCGGTCTGGCCGCTGCGCCGGTAAAAGAGGTATTCGCCCGCCTTGTACATTTCCCGCTCTTTCGGATGGGCGAGCGAGACATCCATCTTCATGCCGTTCGAGCGCGAGGTTACGTACAGCGCGATCGCCTCCATGTCCGAGCCCTCGCTGCCCGCGGGGCTGATCGCGGACTTGGCGATCGCCGCCCGGTCGAAGCCCTGCAACTCGACCATGCAGGTGAGGAGCCGCGATTCGAGATCCTGGACGCGATCGGTATCGGCGAAATAGCGGGGCAGCCGCGCGGCCGCGCCCTCGAGCTTGCCCGGGCCGAGCCCGAGGTCGCACTGCTCGAGGGAGACGTTGCGGGGACCGCGCTTCTGGACGAAGAGCGCGCGCCCGCGCTCGATCCACAATTCGCCCGGGTTGTCCTCGGCGAGCATCTGGCGGCCGACCGCCAGCGGGTCGGCGGCCTGCTGCGCGAAGGCGACCGCGCAGGTCGCGCCGCCGGCGAGCGCCGCGACCAGCGTCAAAGCGCGCGCAGCGGCATCAAGCCGTCGCAACCGCCGCCTCGTCGCTGCGCTTGTCGCCCCGGTTGTCCACCCAGGTGACGCTGATCTTGTCGCCGGCCTTCGCGCCCTTCACGCGCAGCCCGAGGAAGGGGTTGCGCGCGATGGCCTGGCTCCACTGCGCGTCGAGCACCGGCTTGCCGTTGTGCGCGACCAGCACGCTGCGGATGAAATGCAGGGGGACGATTTCCCCCTTGGCATCCTTGCGCTGCCCGGTTTCCATCGGGTGCGCCATGAGGATTCGCACGTCGGCCACGTCGCCCTGGAGCGTGGCGCGGATTTTCATGGGTTCAGCCATGGTTTCGCTTCCTGCCCTGTTGTGGCGGCAGCGCTCTAGCCGCAGCCGCCGATCGTGATCTTCACTTCCCGGGCCGCGGTGTACTGACGGCCGCCCGCCTTGACGATCGCCCGCACGTTCGACGTTTCGCTCATCTTGATCCGCGTCGACACGTAGGGCTCGGCTCCGCTCGCTATGTCGAACGTCGCGGCGAGCGGGAAGGGATTTTTCTCGGAGATGATGGAGATGCTCTCGGTGCCCGCGATCCGGCTCGTCACCGCGACCGGGACGACGGCGCCGTTCTCGGCGATGTCCGGCGCGGTGATCGTGATGTCCTTGCTCTCCCCGGCACCGGTTGCACCGAGCGATTTCAGGATCTCGGCGAGCGCTTTGGACTCGAAGCCGGCCTTGTTCCATTCCGCCCATGCCTCGCGCGTCCAGGCGAGCCCCGCCGCGGCAAGGGCCCCGGCGGCCGCGGCGATCTTCAGAAAGCTCCTGCGTGCTGCGTTCATACCCCTCCCTACACGCGCGCCGTGCGCGATTTCCAAGGGGACGAAATGTAGCCGGGAACGCGGGCCTTGTCCACTGAAGGCCCTGACGCAGAAAGGGAAATATCCTAATTACCGCCGGTGCTGTAGGTGCTCAGCGCCGGCGCCGCGGCGCCATCCAGTGGCCCGATTTCCCGCCCTTCTTTTCGATGAGCGCAATGCGCTCGCAGCGCATGCCGCGGTCGACGGCTTTGCACATGTCATAGATGGTGAGGAGCGCCACGGCGACGGCGGTGAGCGCCTCCATTTCCACGCCGGTGCGGCCCACCGTTTCCACCGTCGCGACGCATTCGACCGCGGTTGCCTTGCGATCGAGCGTGAAGGCGACGTCGACGCGCGTGAGCGCGAGCGGGTGGCAGAGCGGAATCAGCTCGGAGGTGCGCTTCGCCGCCTGGATCGCAGCGATGCGGGCCGTGCCGAGCACGTCGCCTTTCGCGGCGCGGCCCGCCGCGATCAGCCTGAGGGTTGCCGGCTGCATGGCGATGCGCCCGCCCGCGCGGGCGACGCGGCGCGTCTCGTCCTTGGCGCCGACGTCGACCATGTGTGCCGCGCCGGCGGCGTTGAAATGCGTGAGCTTGTTCACGATCGCTTGTCGGTGGACAGGCGCGGTAGGAACTCGCGCGCCGCCGATTTATCATAGCACTATGGGGGCGAGGATCCTGTTCGCGGCGCTGCTGCTGGCGATGTCGAGCGTTTTCGGCCAGCCGCTGCCCGATCTCGGCGACGTCTCGGAAGCCGCCATTTCGCCGCTGCAGGAGCGCCGGCTCGGCGAGAGCATCATGCGCGAGATCCGCGCCGACCGCGACTACTACGACGAGCCGGAGGCGACCGACTATATCAACCGCCTCGGCAACCGCCTCGCGGCGCAGGCCAACGTCCGCCAGGATTTCGAGTTCTTCCTCATCCGCGACCCCCAGATCAACGCGTTCGCGCTGCCCGGCGGCTTCATCGGCGTCAATACCGGGCTGCTGCTCACCGCGCAGAGCGAATCCGAGCTCGCGAGCGTGCTCGGCCACGAAGTCGCGCACGTGACCCAGAAGCACATGGCGCGCATGATCGACCAGCAAAAGAACAGCACGGTGCTGTCGATCGCTTCGCTCGCGGCGGCGATCCTGCTCTCGCGCGTGAGCAGTGAAGCGGGAGCGGCGGCGGCCGCCTTCGGGCAGGCGAGCGCGATCCAGAACCAGCTCAACTTCACGCGGGAGCACGAGCGCGAGGCCGACCGCATCGGGCTGCAGATGGTCGAGCGCGCCGGCTTCGATCCGCGCGCCGCGGCGTCCTTCTTCGAGCGCCTGCAGCGGGCGACGCGGGTCTACGAGACCGCCGCGCCGTCCTACCTGCGCACCCACCCGCTGCCCTACGAGCGCATCGCCGACATCCAGAACCGCGTCCAGGACTATCCTTACCGGCAGGTGCCGGACAGCGTGGACTTCCAGCTCGTGCGGGCGAAGCTGCGCGCGGACATCGACAACCCGCGCGATGCCGTCGCCTATTTCGACGATAGCCTGAAAGAACGGAAATTCCTGAGCGAGGCGGCGAGCCACTACGGGCTCGCGGCGAGCGCCCTGCGCGCGAACGACGTCGCGCGGGCGAAGAAGGAGTACGCTGCGGCCGCCGCCCTGCTGCCCCCGAATGCAATGATCGCGACGCTGGGCTGCAGGATCGCGCGCGCGGCGGGCGCCGCCGAGCCCGCCATGGGCTGCTACCGCGACGCGCTCCGGAGCTATCCCGGCTACCGTCCGCTCGTCTACGATTATGCCAATGCGCTACTGCTGAGCCGCCAGCCCGAGCCGGCGCTGAAGCTGATCGAAGGGCAGCTGCAGACCTTGTCGGCCGACTCTCGCCTCTACCTGCTGCAGGCGCGTGCCTATGCGGACCTCGGGCGCCCGCTTGCGCAGCACCGAGCGCAGGCCGAAGCCTACGCGCGGCAAGGCAACTTCAGGGCCGCGGTGGAGCAGCTGCAGATCGGCCTGAAAAGCGGAGACGGCGACTTCTACCAGTTGTCGAGCGCCGAAGCGCGGCTGCGGGAGCTGCGACGGATCGACGAAGAGGTGCGCAAGGAGAACCGGCGCTAGCCGCCTTATGGTATTGTGTTTGCATGGATATTGCCCGCGGAACGGTTCCCGGCCTGCCCGTGGCGATGGACAAGATCGGGAAGTTCGAGATCATCAGGGAGCTCGGCAAGGGCGCCACGAGCGCCGTGTACCAGGCCTATGATCCGTTCCAGAACCGCCAGGTCGCGATCAAGGTGGTGTTTCCCGAGGCGCTGGTCGACAAGGAATACGGCAAGCGCTACCGCAAGCTGTTCGTGACCGAGGCCTCGCTCGCCGGCAAGCTCTCCCATCCGCACATCGTCGCGATCTACGACGCGGTCGCCGGGGACGACCTCTCCTACATCGTGATGGAGTACGTCGAGGGCACGACCCTCGAGCAGTACACGCGGCACCAGAACCTGCTGCCGGTCCAGAAGATCGTCGAGATCGTCTACAAGTGCGCCCGCGCGCTCGATTATGCCGCGCGCCAGGGCGTCATCCACCGCGACATCAAGCCGGCCAACGTCCTGATCACCGGCGAATCCGACATCAAGATCTCCGATTTCGGCGCCGCGCTCACCCTGGTCTCGGAGACGACGCAGGTGAGCGGGGTCGGCTCGCCCGCCTACATGTCGCCCGAGCAGGTGAAGGAGCAGTCGCTCACGCACCAGACCGACATCTTCTCCCTGGGCGTGCTGATGTACCAGATGCTGTGCGGCCGGCTGCCGTTCCAGGGCACCAACAACTACAGCATGATCTACCAGATCATGAACGTCGAGCCGCCCTGGCCCAGCCAGTTCCGCTCCGACCTGCCGCCGCGCATCGAGGCCATCGTGATGCGCGCGCTCAAGAAGGAGACCACCGAGCGCTACGCGACCTGGGACGAGTTTGCGCACGACCTCGTGGTCGCGCTCGGCACCGAGCACAAGCTCGAGAAGGGCTTCGCGGAGAGCGAGAAGTTCGACACGCTGCGCAAGCTCGATTTCTTCCGCCAGTTCTCCGACGTCGAGCTGTGGGAGGTGCTGCGGCTCGCCACCTGGCATCACCACGGGCGTGACGCGGTGCTCATCCAGGAAGGCGACATCGGCTCGTCCTTCTTCATCCTCGTGGCAGGACAGGTCAAGGTGGTGAAGCAGGACAAGCTCTTGAACCTCCTCAAGGCGGGCGAGTGCTTCGGCGAGATGGCCTACCTCGGCAAGCACAAGTTCCAGCGCTCGGCGAGCGTGGTCTCGATCTCCGACATCAGCGTGATCGAGATCCGCGCCGAGACGCTCACCAAGGCCTCCGAGCTCTGCCGTCACCACTTCCACGGCGCTTTTCTCGAGCTGCTGGTGGACCGGCTGTCGATGGCGAACCTGCGCCTGTCGCAGCTGCTCGCCGACCGCAACGTCAGCGTGTTCTGATCGGCGCAAGCGCGCTGCCCGCAGCGTTTGTGGTACGATCATCGTGGCCCGGCGCGGGTGGGCGCGCCTGGTTGCACGAAAGCTGCATGAAGCGGAGGTCGGGAATGGACAATCGTTCCGGCTGGTCGACGCTCTCGAGGGGGGGCGGCCAGGGGATGACCGAGTACATCATCATCGTCGCGCTGATCGCCATCGCCGCGGTCGGCGTCTACAGCTTCTTCGGCAATCCCCGCCCGGCGGTGGTGACGACGCTGCAGGACCCGTCGATCAAGCAGGAGAAAGCGGCGATGCAACCGGTCGTGCCGGCGCAGCCGCCGCTGAAGCCCGCCGAGGCCGGGTCGGCCGGCGACGGCAAGAGCGCGCCGGGCGGCAAGTAGCCCGCGGAGCGGACCACGCATGGAAGCCAGGCATTTCGACAAGGAGCTCGACGCGCGCGGCCTCAACTGCCCGCTGCCGATCCTGCGGACGAAGAAGGCCCTGACCGACATGGGCTCGGGCCAGGTGCTGCGCGTGCTCGCGACGGACCCGGGCGCGGTCAAGGATTTCCAGGCGTTCTCCCGGCAGACCGGGAACCCGCTGCTCGCCTCCGAGACCGAGCAGAACGAGTTCATCTTTTTCCTTCAGAAGAAATAGCTCCGCCATGGCTGCCCCGCGCGGGCAAGCCGCATCCAGGCGCTACGCGGCCGCGTATCTCCCGCCTGATTCCCACATGAAAGGCGCACACCGGTGAAACGCACCCTGGCTCGCAGGCAGTGGCTCGCGCGCGCCGCGGCCGGCGGCCTCGGGGAAAG
>JADMIO011346962.1_pt1 | contig 46100 bp, 46 predicted proteins | sample 8958161 | NCBI WGS metagenome assembly JADMIO01 (sample SAMN16585339, study PRJNA669376) | soil metagenome | isolation source: Crop rotation soil | place: USA: Cullars Rotation, Alabama | collected 2011
CGCGACAACTTGTCCACGTGGAATTCTAAGCTTAGGATCCCAATGTGCTGGAAAGACTGCGCCGGAACGAGCCCGGCGGCGACTCACGCATGGCCCGGATCGCACGGCGCCAGCACGAGAAGCTCGACGAGTACCTGTCGGCGTGCCAGCTCGGGATCACGATCGCCTCGCTGGCGCTCGGCGCGATCGGCGAGCCGACGATCGCGCACCTGCTCGAGCCGGCGCTCGAATCGGCAGCGCTCGCCCACCTGGCGGCCGCGGTCGCGAGCGTGCTCGCGATCCTGATCATGACGACCCTCCACATTACCGTCGGCGAGCAGGCGCCGAAGAGCTTCGCGATCGGCTCCGCTCCGGTGGTCGCGCGCGTCGTCGCGGTGCCGCTCGAGGGCTTCTACCGGGCGCTCCGCCCGCTCGTGATCGTGCTCAACAACGCGTCGAACGCGATTGTGCGGCTGTTCGGCGGCACGCCCGCCTCGACCCACGGTCAGGACCCGACGCTCGACGAGCTCCGCGTGCTGATTGGCGGCCTCGCCGACGAAGGGACGATCGACACAGCTGACGCGCAGCTCCTGCGCGGCGTCTTCACGCTCGACGAGCGGCGCGCAGAGGACGTGATGACGCCTCGCGCGCGCGTCGCCGGCGTGCTCGTGGGGCAGACCGTGCGCGAGGCCTTGCAGGCGACGCGCGGCACGGGCCACAGCCGCTTCCCGCTGCTCGACGCGCACGGCGAGCTGCAGGGCGTTGTCCACCGGCTCGACCTCGCGGATGCCCAGCTCGACGGCGAGGAGGCCAGCGAGGTCGAGCGCTACCGCCACGAGCTGCTCGCCGTGCCGCCCACGAGCCGGCTCGACGAGCTGCTCGCGACGATGCAGGGCCGCCGCGCGACCATCTGCGCCGTCGTCAACGAGTACGGCGGCTTCCTCGGCGTCGTCACGGTCGAGGACATCCTCGAGGAGATCGTCGGCGAGATCTGGGACGAGGACGACCTGCCGAGCAACGTGCGCCTCCTGTCGGACGGCCGCATCGTCAGCACCGGCGACACCTCGCTGGCCGACCTCGAGGAGTACGGCCTCAAGGTTCCGCAGGACGACCGGGTCGCGGTCACGATCGGCGGCGAGATCCAGTCGCGGCTCGGGCGCCTCGCACGGCCGGGCGACCGGGTGCGGCTGGGCGACAACCGCGCGCGTGTTCTCTCGACCGAGCGCGGCAGGATCAAGCGCGTGCTGATCGAGCGGCCCCGGTCGTGACGATGCGCTTGCTACCGTCATAGCCGTGCTTCGCTCGACCATCAGCTCCCTGGAGGCCCATCCGGCCTAGGCCCTCGGCCGTGCCGGCCCCTGCCGGCAAACACGGACGAGGGCGGCCCATGGGTCGCCCTTTTTTGTTCCGGACATGCTGCTCACGCTCACCCTCACCCGCCCGCCTGCGACCGACCTCGGCTTCCTGCTGCACAAGCATCCCGAGCGTGCGCAGGCCTTCGAGCTGCCGTTCGGCACCGCTCACGTCTTCTATCCGGAGGTCGGTGAAGAGCGCTGCACCGCAGCGCTGCTGCTCGAGATCGACCCGGTCGGGCTGATCCGCCGGGGCGTCCGCTTCCCGCGGCTCGACCAGTACGTCAACGACCGCCCCTACGTCGTCTCCTCCTTCACGAGCGTCGCGCTCGCTCGCGTCTTCAATACCGCGCTCGCCGGGCGGTGTAACGCGCGGCCGGAGCTGCCCGACCAGCCGCTGCCGCTCGAGGCGCGGCTCTCGGTGCTGCCCGTCTCGGGCGGCGAGACCGTCCTGCAGCGGCTGTTCGAGCCGCTCGGCTACGAGCTCGACGCCGTGCAGCACCCGCTCGACGAGCGCTTCCCGGAGTGGGGCGCGAGCCGGTACCACACCCTCCACCTGCGCGGGGAGGTGCGACTACGCGACCTGCTCACGCACCTCTACGTCCTGATTCCGGTGCTCGACGCGCAGAAGCACTACTGGGTCGGGGCGTCCGAGGTCGACAAGCTGCTCGCCCGCGGGGAGGGCTGGCTCGCCTCGCACCCGGCGCGCGAGCTGATCGTCAACCGCTACCTCGGCTACCAGCGCCCGCTCGCGCGGGAGGCGCTCGAGCAGCTGCTGGCCGACGAGGAGCCCGCCGTCGACGAGGACGCCGAGAAGCGCCAGGCGGAGGAGGAGGCAGTCGAGGGGCCGCTCCGGCTGCACGAGACGCGCCACGGCGCGGTTGTCGCGGCGCTCCGCGCGAGCGGCGCTCGCTCGGTGCTCGACCTCGGCTGCGGCAGCGGCAAGCTCCTGCGGGCGCTCCTCGACGAGCCGGCGTTCGAGAAGGTCGTCGGCGTCGACGTCTCGTATGCGGCGCTCGAGATCGCCCAGCGACGGCTGCGGCTCGAGCGGATGCCGCCACGGCAGCGCGACCGCATCGAGCTCTTCCAGACCGCCCTCACCTACCGCGACCGCCGCCTCGCGGGGTTCGACGCAGCGGCGGTGGTCGAGGTGATCGAGCACCTCGACGAGCCGCGGCTGCACAGCTTCGAGCGCGTCGTCTTCGGCGAGGCTCGGCCGGGCACCGTCGTCGTGACGACGCCGAACCGCGAGTACAACGCGCGGTTCGAGGGCCTGCCGGCAGGCGAGCTGCGCCACCGCGACCACCGCTTCGAGTGGACGCGCGCCGAGCTCGACGGCTGGGCCGGCCGCGTCGCGGCCGAGCACGGCTACACGGTGCGCTTCGTTCCGATCGGGCCCGAGGATCCGGAGCTCGGCGCCCCGACGCAGATGGCGGTGTTCACGGTCGCGTGACGATCGAGCTCCCCGAGCTGTCGCTGGTCGTGCTCGTCGGCGTGTCCGGGTCGGGCAAGTCGACCTTCGCGCGCCGGCACTTCCTGCCCACCGAGGTGGTGTCGTCCGACTTCTGCCGCGGCCTCGTCGCCAACGACGAGAACTCGCAGGAGGCCACGACCGACGCCTTCGACGTCCTGCACTACATCGCCGGCAAGCGGCTCGCCGGCGGGCGCATCGTGGTCGTCGACGCGACGAACGTCCAGCCGGAGGCGCGGCGGCCACTGGTCGCGCTCGCGCGGCGCTACCACGTGCTCCCGGTCGCGATCGTCTTCGACCTCCCCGAGCAGCTCTGCCACGACCGCAACCGCGAGCGCCCCGACCGCGACTTCGGGCCGCACGTGATCGCCAACCAGCGCCGGCAGCTGCGGCGCGGCCTGCGCGGCCTCAAGCGCGAGGGCTTCCGCGACGTCCGCTTCCTCAACTCGCCGGAGGAAGTGGACGCGGTCACGATCCGCCGGACGCCCCTCTGGACGGACAAGCGGTCCGAGGAGGGGCCGTTCGATCTCGTCGGCGACGTCCACGGCTGCGCGGGCGAGCTCGAGGAGCTCCTCGCGCTGCTGGGCTACGAGGTCGTGACCGAGCGCGAGGACGATCCGCTCGGCGGGCCGGTGTACGCGCACCCCGAGGGGCGCCGCGCCGTGTTCCTCGGCGACCTGGTCGACCGCGGCCCGCGGATCCTCGACAGCGTCCGCATCGCGCGGAACATGGTCGGGCACGGCTCCGCGCTTGCGATCCCGGGCAACCACGACTCGAAGCTCGTGCGCGCGCTCGCGGGCCGCAACGTCCAGGTGACGCACGGCCTCGACCGCAGCCTCGCGGAACTCGAGACGCTCCCGGACGCGGCGCGCGACGAGGTGCGGCGCTTCCTCGACTCGCTCGTGAGCCACTACGTCCTCGCCGGCGGCGACCTCGTGGTCGCTCACGCCGGGATGAAGGAGGAGATGCAGGGCCGCGCCTCCGGAAAGGTGCGCGACTTCGCTCTCTACGGCGAGACGACCGGCGAGACCGACGAGTTCGGGCTCCCCGTCCGCTGGAACTGGGCGGCCGAGTACCGCGGCCGCGCGACCGTCGTGTACGGGCACACGCCCGTGCCCGAGCCGGAGTGGCTGAACCGCACGATCAACATCGACACCGGCTGCGTGTTCGGCGGGCGCCTGACCGCGCTCCGCTATCCGGAGAAGGAGCTCGTCTCGGTGCCGTCGCGGGCGGTGTACGCGATCCCGGCCCGGCCGTTCCTGCCCGAGGAGCCCGACCCGGAGCGGCTCACCGCCCAGCAGCGCCAGGACGAGCTGCTCGACATCGAGGACGTGCTCGGCAAGCGCCTGATCGAGACCCGGCTCGCCCGCAGCGTGACGATCCGCGAGGAGAACGCGATCGCCGCGCTCGAGGTGATGGGCCGGTTCGCCGTCGACCCGCGGTGGCTCGTCTACCTTCCGCCGGCGGTCTCGCCGTCCGAGACGAGCACCGAACCGGGCCTGCTCGAGCATCCCGCCGAGGCGTTCGCGTACTTCCGGCACGAGGGCGTCGCGGCGGTCGTCTGCGAGGAGAAGCACATGGGCTCGCGCGCCGTCGTCGTCGTGTGCCGCGACGAGGACGTGGCGCGGCGCCGGTTCGGGGTGGTGGGTGCCGGCTTCGGCACCTGCTACACGCGGACGGGGCGCCGTTTCTTCAACGACGCGCAGCTCGAGGCCGGCTTCCTCGAGCGGGTCCGGGCGGCTGCCGAGACGGCGGGCCTCTACGAGGAGCTCTCGAGCGACTGGCTGCTCCTCGACTGCGAGCTGATGCCGTGGTCGGCGAAGGCACAGCAGCTCCTGCAGGAGCAGTACGCCGCGGTCGGCGCCGCCGGCCGGGCCGCGCTTCGCGACGCGCTCGCCGCGGCCGCCGCCGGTGGTGCGGAGGAGCTCGCGGGACGGCTGCGCGAGCGGACGGAGTCGCTCGAGCGCTACACGGACGCCTACCGCCGCTACTGCTGGCCGGTCGAGCGGCTCGACGACCTGAAGCTGGCGCCCTTCCATCTGCTCGCGAGCGAGAACGCGGTGCACGTCGACAAGCCGCACCTCTGGCACCTGGAGCGGATCGGCCGGCTCGTCGCCGAGGACGGCGAGCTCCTGCACGCGACCGCTGCGACCACCGTCGACACGACGGATCCCGAGAGCGAGGCCCGGGCGACGGCGTGGTGGACGGAGCTGACCGCGGGCGGCGGCGAGGGCATGGTCGTGAAGCCCGCCGACTTCGTCGTGCGCGGCGGCCGCGGGCTCGTCCAGCCGGCGCTCAAGGTTCGCGGGCCCGAGTACCTCCGGATCATCTACGGCCCCGAGTACACCGAGCCCGAGAACCTCGACCGCCTACGGCGCCGCGGAGTCGGCCGCAAGCGCTCGCTCGCGGTGCGGGAGTTCGCGCTCGGTGTCGAGGCGCTCGAGCGGTTCGTGCGCGGCGAGGCGCTGCGGCGCGTGCACGAGTGCTGCTTCGGCGTCCTGGCGCTCGAGAGCGAGCCCGTCGACCCGCGCCTGTGACCCGGGTCGTCGCCTAGCTCATTCCCGGGATCGCACCGCACGCCACGGCCTCGCCGCGCACGACCAGCACCAGGACGTGGCTGCCGTCGCCGACCGCCGGCCACTCGACCGGGGCGTTCCGGAAGAGGATGGAGGCGCGCCAGCCCGCGCGGCCGTGCGCGTCCGTCGTCGCCGAGCCGGCGGTGGCGAAGCTCGCGCTCCGCTTGGCGCACGTGCCGGCGTTCATCACCGCTCTGACCGGCGCGCGCCGCGGGGCGCCGGAGATGGTGAAGCTCACGCGAGTCCCGCCCCCGGCCTGGCCGATCACGGCTTTGGCTTTGATCGACGACGGCGCGAGGGGAGCGAGGATCACGCCTTCCGTGGGCGTGGCGGCCGACGCGGCTCCGGCGACGGCCAGGGAAACGGCAACTGCGAGTGCTACGTGCTTCACGAGACCTCCTGGGGTTGTGGTTCAGCCAGCGCCGAGGCTGCTGCCTCGAGTCCGTCGTCGAGGTGCCGCCGCAGCACCTCGAGCTCGCCCGTCGCCTCGAGCTCCTCGACGAGGGCGCGGTGGTGCTCGATCATCCGCCGCTTGGGCCAGACGGGGCGGAGCTGCGCGACGAAGAGCGCGAGCTCGGCCGCCAGGCGCTCGTAGGCCTCCTCGATGCGCGGGCTCTCGCCGGCGCGGACGAGCGACTCGTGGAAGGCCGCGTGGGCGGCGGCGACCTCCTGCCAGCTGGTTGCGGCGGAGCGGCAGATTCGCGCGAGCGAGGCGAGCGCCTCGTGTACCCCCGCGGGCAGCTGCCCGCCGTGTCGCGCGAGCGCGAGCCGGCAGGCCTCGAGCTCAAGCGCGGCGCGCAGTTCGAAGAGCGGCGTGAGCGCGTCGCGGTCGAGGACGGCGACCGTGGCCCCGCGGTTCGGCACGAGGCGGACGAGGCCCTCGGTCGCGAGCGCCCGCAGCGCGGCGCGCAGCGTGTGGCGCGACACGTCGTAGGAGCGTGAGAGCTCCTCCTCCCGCAGTGCGGTGCCCGGGGCGGGCTCGCCCGCGAGGATCCGGGCGCGCAGAGCGTCGGTGAGCGTGTCGACGACGGAGGAGCGGGGGAGCGGGGGCACGCCGCCAGTGTCGCTCACGCCCGGCGCGGCCGCGCCAGCACTCCGATCCCGCCCAGCACGAGCGCGACGCCGGCCGCGCCCACGGTGCCGATCCCTTCGTGGAGCACTGCGATGCCCAGCAGCGTCGCCGTCACCGGCTCTGCGAGCACGATCGTGGTCGTCTCGGCTGCGCTCAGGCGCCGAAGGCCGCGCGCGAAGAGCACGTAGGCGATCACCGTCGGCCCGAGGGCGAGATAGGCCGCGAGCTCGAGACCGCGCGGCTGGTGCAGCCATGCCGTGTTCCCGGCCGCAAGGACGGGGACGAGCAGCAGGGCGGCCGTGCCGAACGCGGCGCCCATCACGCGCACAGGAGCCGTACCGCGGTCGAGGAGCCGCTTTGCGATGACCGTGTAGAGCGCGTAGGACGTGCCGCTTGCGAGGGCGAGCAGGATTCCCGATGCGGACGCCGCTGCGTCGTCCGACCCGCCGAGCGCGAGCGCCGCCACTCCGGCCACCGCGAGCGCCGTGGCCGTGAGCCAGCGCCGGCCTGGCCAGGGCGCCCCGAGCGCGCATTCGAGCAGGCCCGCGACGACGGGCCCCGAGCCGATCGCGACCACCGCCCCGACCGCCACGCCTGAGCGGTGCACGGCCTCGAAGAACGTGAGCTGGTAGGCGGCGACCGCGGCACCCGCGAGTAGCACGAGCCAGAACGAGAGCCGCCGCGCGCTCCTCGGCGCGGTCAGCGCCAGGCAGCCGAGCGCGGCGCCGCCGACGACGATGCGCGCGGCACCGACCGTGACCGGCGACATCCCGGCGGGCCCGAGAGCCTGGGCCGTCCCCGTCGTGCCGAAGAGGATCGCAGCGGCAAGCACCTGCAGGCGTGCACACACACCGCAGATTGTTACACAATTCTACAACACTTAGCCAGTGGTGAAGCGGACGTGCATGTGGTTGTCGTGGTTCGCATACGGAATCACGACGCCCCCGGGGCCGGTGAGCCCTGTGCTCGGGCCGACCAGCACCATCTGCGCGCCGGCGGCGACGAAGCGGTCGACGAGGTCCTGCGCGAGCTGGTGGTCGATCCGGTCGGGCGAGCCGGGGTCGGCGAGCACGCCGTCGAGGCGCGGGTAGTAGACGTCGACGTCGAGGCCGTTCTGGTGGGAGAGGTGCTCGTCGAAGAACCCGCCGCCGCCCTCGCGGCTGATGTCGCCGACGACGACCTGCGGCGCGCCCGGGTTGGCGGCGCGGTAGGCGTCGATCACCTCGATCAGGATCCGGATCGTGCGCTCGTTGCCGTAGAGGCGCTCGGGCGCGTTGGGGACGCTGTCGGTGACCGGGTTCCAGGTGACCCAGTTGGGGCCGGCAATGGGGAACTGCGTGCCGTTGATCAGGCCGCCGCTCCACGGGACGCCCGTCGAGGTGGCGTGGCGCCAGACGACCGGCGGGTAGCTCGGCTCGCGGTGCACCTCGGTGGGGCGCGGCCGTGCCTCTGTCGCCTGCAGCGATCTTGCGCTCGGGATGGTCGCGGCGCGCCGGCGCGGGGTGCTCGTCTCGGTCGGCCCGAGCCGGATCGTCAGGCTCGGCGGGTCGTCGAGCACGAGAGTCGTGTCGCTGCCGTTGTTCCGCAGCGCGGTCATCGGGAGCACGACTGCCGGCGTGAGCGCGATCGCGGCCGTCCGGAGCTTCCGCGTCTTGCGGCGCCGCTTCCAGGCCTCGCGCCGCGCGCGCGAGGCGGCAAGGCCGGGCGGCGGCCCGAAGCTCGGCAACGCAGGCGGCATCCACACGGCCACCGCAGCGCCGCCGCCCCGGTTCCCGAACCAGGCGACGTCCCCGTCCAACCACAGCTCTCCCGGCTTCCAGGCCATGGATCCTCCACATTCTCCCCCCGATCGCTCGCTCCTGCGCGGATCTGACAACCTCGCGCCGTGCGCACGCTCGAGCTGGAGACACCGCACGGCCTCGCGCGGGCTCACCTGCGGCCGCTGGCGAAGCCGCGCGCCGCGCTCGTGCTGGGACACGGGGCCGGCGGCGGCGTCAGCGCGCCCGATCTTCTCGCCGCCGCCGAGGCGGCCGAGGGCGAAGGAGTGCGCGTCGTGCTCGTCGAGCAGCCCTACCGCGTCGCGGCGCGCCGCTCGGCTGCGCCGGCGGTGCAGCTCGACGCTGCGTGGACAGCCGTGCTCGAGCAGTTGCAGCGGAAGGAGCTCAAAGGCCTCGCCGTCGTAACGGGCGGCCGCTCGTCGGGCGCGCGAGTTGCCTGCCGCACGGCCGCGGCGACGGGCGCCGCGGGCGTGCTCTGCCTCGCGTTCCCGCTACACCCGCCGGGCCGGCCGCAGGCGACCCGCCTGCCCGAGCTCGAGGCGGTCGAGGTGCCGGTGCTGGTCGTCCAGGGCGAGCGCGACTCGTTTGGGATGCCGCCCGCCGGGCCCGGGCGGTCGGTCGTCGTCGTCCGGGGCGATCACGGCCTCAAGTCCGACCGGCCGGCGATCGTAGCCGCGGTGGCGGGCTGGCTCCGCGAGCTCACGAGATGACGCAGCCCTTGCTCTTCCCGGCCGCCGGGAACGCGTGTGCAAGCGCCTTCGCGATCAGGCTCGCGCGGGCCGCGTAACCCGGGGTGGAGTAGTGGATCCCGTCGGAGATGAACCACGAGTCGCGGACAGCGGAGGCCCAGTCGTACACGCGCAGGTTGCGGTGGCGCCGGCACGCCTGCAGGAGCGCCTCGTCCCACAGCTGCATCTCGTGCTCGGCGTACGGACCCGAGCTGCGCAGGCTGCGCACGTTGACCCAGAGCACGGGCGCGCGGCGGCCGATCAGCGCCAGCAGCTTCTCGATCCGCTCCCGCCGGCCTACATGTGAGCCGACGTAGACGTTCGCGGTGTCGTTCGTGCCGAGCGCGACCACCCAGCAGCCGCGGTAGCCGGCTCGCTTCCACGCCTCGACCACGTCGGTCGCGTTCGGTTCCTGCTCGTAGGTCTCGACGATCGAGCGGGCCCCGGAGATCTCGTAGTGCTGGGTCGTCACGCCCACCTTCGTGTAGCGGGCGTCGATCCGCTGCTTCGGGTTCGGCAGGTAGCTCGTCGAGGTCAGGCCCTCGGACGTCGAGTCGCCGAGGTGCACCACGGCCCGGCACGAGGTGCGGAGGCGCTGGGGGTGAGGCTTCGCCGGTTCCGCCGAGTGCACGAACGCCGGCACACCGAGCGGCGCGGGTGGGCGCTTGTGGCCGGTGGTGGCGCCGAGGGTGACCGCGGCGATCGCCGCGGCCGGGACGAGCACTGCGAGCGGCCGCAGGTTCGGGAGGCGCCGGTATCTGATCGGCGCCTCGACGAAGTGCCACGACAGCGCGGCCGCGCCGACCGTCGCGCCGGCCTGGAGCGCCGCCCGGGTGAGGTGGACGCTGTGGTCGCCCGCGGGGGTCGTGAGCGCCAGGATCGGCAAATGCCACAGGTAGATCGCATACGAGCGCACGCCGAGCCAGCGCAGCGGGCCGGCCCCGAGCAGCCGGCCGAGGCGCGCCGCCGGGTGCACCAGCACCGCCACGAGCACCGCGGTCGCGATCGACAGGAGCACGAAGCCCGTGGGGTAGAGGAACGGCGAGTACTCGTCCGTGCGCCAGACGAGCACGCCGATCCCGGCGAGCGCCGCGATCCCGGTGGCGTCGAGGAGCCGGCGCGCTCCTGCCGGGACACGCGGCTGGAGCCGGGCGGTCGGCCACACCATCGCCAGCAACGCTCCGATCAGCAGCTCGAAGGCCCGCGTGTCGGTGCCGTAGTAGATCCGCGAGGCGTCGAAGCCTGGGTGGTAGAGCAGTGCCATCTCGGTCGCGGACGCGGCGGCGAGCGCCAGCGTCAGGAGGGCGAGGCGCTTGCGCACGAGCGCGAGCAGCAGCGGCCACACGAGATAGAACTGCTCCTCGACCGCGAGCGACCAGAGGTGGTCGAGCGGCCGCGGCGCCGCGAAGCGGTCGAAGTACGACACGCCGCCGAAGACGAGCTGCCAGTTGCTCACGTAGAGGAGCGCGCCGCCCACCGAGCGGCCGAGCCCCGGCGAGTGCGGGCCCGCCACGGCGACCCACACCGGCACGACCGCGAGCAGTACGAGTAGGGCCGGCAGCAGGCGCCGCGCCCGGGCCGCCCAGAACGAGCCGAGCCGCTGCCCGCCGAGCAGCAGGTCGGTGATCAGGTAGCCGCTGAGCGTGAAGAAGACGCCGACGCCGAGCAGCCCGCCGCGCGCCCACGGGAGCCCGAGGTGGTACAGCACGACCGCCGACACGGCGAGCGCACGCAGTCCGTCGAGCCCTGGTGCATAGCGCCGCACCGCCCGAGCCTGCCGCGGCGCGGTATAGCCGCACCCCTACGGGCAGTTCATGCGAGCGACCAGCTGAAGAGCGTCAGCGCTTGGCTCGGAGCGAGCAGCCCCGGCCGGGGCCCGGGGAGGAGGAGCAGCAGCGGCACGCCGAGCCCGGCGAGCCGGGCACGGCTCGCCGAGCTGCCGGCGGCGGCCACGAGCACGCCACCGGCGACGGCGGCCGCGAGCGAGGCCTCGTCGGAGAAGAGAACCGGCTCGGCAGCGACGCCCGCGAAGCGCTGGACGACGAGCGAGGCGCGAGCGAGCAGCCCGCTCGCATCGCGCGCGCCGCGCTCGGCGCCGCAGAGCCGGAGCTGCGCGCCATGCGCCCGCGCGAGAGCCGTGGCGAGCTCGAGGCCCTTCCAGTCGTCGGTGGCGCCGCCGAAGAGCACGCTTACCGTTGCCGGCGCCCCGGCCGGAGGGCCCGCAACCAGCACGATGTCGCAGGGCGCAGGCGCGAGCGGAGCGGTGAGCTCGGCAGGGAGCACGACCAGGTCGGCCGCCTCGTCGCCGGCCAGCCGCAGCACGTCGCGCTCCGGCGAGCGCGTGACGAACGTCGCCACCCGCACGTGCTCGGAGCGGTGCGCGTCGAGCGCCGCGGATGCCGCGGCGAGCTCCTCCGAACGCGCTACCGGCAGGAGCAGGATCAGCTCCGCCTCGCGCTCGCGCGCGAGCGGCTCGAGCAGCGCGGCCAGCGGGCCGGGCTCTCCCGCCGCGACGAGCGTGCGGCGGTTCGACTCGGCCACCGGCGCCGCCAGCGAAGGATCCTGGCGCAGGATCGCGCCCTCGAGTGCGCGCAGCCGCGGCCCGGGCTCGAGGCCGAGCTCCTCGTCGAGCACGTCGCGCAGCCGCCGGAAGGCCGCGAGCGCATCCGCCTGGCGGCCCTCGCGGTACAGCGCCAGCATCAGCTGCTCGTGGAGCCGCTCGCGCAGCGGGTGGCGGCGGGCGAGGAGCGTCAGCTCGGGCAGCAGCGCCGCGTGCGCGCCGGCGGCGAGCTGGGCGTCCACCCAGAGCTCGTGCACGATCAGGCGCAGCTCGTCGAGGCGCGCCTGCACGGGCGCGAGCCCCGGCTCGTCCAGGCCCTCGAGCGCGTCGCCGCGCCAGAGCGCGAGCGCCTCGCCGAACTGCCGCGCCGCTTCCGCCGGCCGGCCGGCCGAGGCCTGCGACCGCCCCGCCTGGGCAAGCTCCTCGAACCGCGCCAGGTCGAGGGAGTTGCCGCGCGTGGGCAGCGCGTAGCCGTCGCTCCGGGTCTCGATCGCGCCCGCGCCGAGCAGCTTGCGCAGCTGCGAGACGTAGAGCTGGAGGTTCTTGGCCGCCGAGGTGGGAGCCTCCTCGCCCCAGAGCCCCTCGGTCAGCCGCTGCATCGAGACGGTCCGGCCGCCCTCGACCAGCAGGAGCGCGAGCAGCGCCTGCTGCTTCGCGCCGCCGAGCACGGCGCGCGCGCCGTCATTCTCCGCCTCGAGCGGCCCCAGCAGACGGAACTCCAGCATCGCCGCGGATAATCGCCGCTGTGACGGAGATGCCGCAGCTCGGTGAGCTCCTCGGCGAGGGCGCGACCGCCCACGTGTACGCAGCCGTCGACGCCGAGGGCCGCGACGTCGTCGTGAAGGTGCTGAAGCCGGCGCTCGCGCGCGATCCCGTCGTGCGCTCGCGCTTCTTGCGCGAGGCGCGTGCCGCGGCGCAGGTGACCCACCCGCGCCTCGTACCGGTGCTCGACGTCGGAGACTCGTGGCTCACGCTCCCGCGCCTCAGCCGGAGCCTCGCCGACGCGCTCGGGGAGGGGCCGCTCGACCCGGCCGCCGCTGTGCGCCTGGCCGAGGATCTCGCCGGCGGCCTCGATGCCCTGCATCGAGGCGGCATCGTCCACCGCGACGTCAAGCCGTCGAACGTCCTCTTCGACGGCGGGGGCGATGCGAACCTCGCCGACTTCGGCCTCGCCAAGGACCCGGCGTGGAGCGCACTTACCGGCGGCGGGGGCGCGCTCGGGACGCCGCACTACCTGGCGCCGGAGGTGATCTCCGGCGAGGAGGCGGCGCCCGCGTCCGACCTCTACTCGCTCGGCTGCGTGCTGTGGGAGGCGCTCACCGGCGCGCCGCCGTTTGCCGGCCGCTCGCTCTTCGAGGTCGGGATCGCCCATCTCGATGAGGAGCCGCCCGAGCCCGACCTGCCGCCCGGGGTGGTCTTCGCGCTCCGTACCGCACTCGCCAAGGACCCGGCCCGGCGGCCACGGACGGCGCACGCGCTGGCGGCGATGCTCAGCATCGCTCAGCCAGCTTGAGCATGTCCTGGACGGCCTTGGTCTTCGGCTCGAGCCGGTCGGCCCGGCGGAGGTAGGGGAGCGCCTCGGGGCAGCGGCCGAGGCGCGTCAGCGCGGCGCCGACGTCGTAGTTGACGTAGCCGTGGTAGGGGTCGGCGGCGGGGAGGCTTCCGAGCGCCGCGTACGCCCGGCGCGCGTACCCGAGCGCGAGGCCGTAGTTCTCGATCTTGAGCTGGGCCGAGGCCGCATCGGCGAGCGCGTGCACGTCCGCGACGCGCACGGTCTTCACCACCGTCGAGACGGCGGTCGTGGTGGTCGTCTTCGTGTCGCGGGAGCCGAGCAGGTAGCCGATTGCGATGCCGCCTCCGAGCGCCACGAGCGCGAGCGCGGCCAGCAGCGCGACGAGGTGCCGAGCCACGTGCACGCGCCGCCCGGTGGCTCTCGCCCCGCGCTCGAGCGCGCGCGCGAAGGCCGCGCCGCTCTCGAACCGGTCGTCGGGATCGCGCGCCATCGCCTTCTGCAGCGCCTCGGCGACGCCCCGGGGCACGTCGGGCGCCTCGGGCGCCGGGTCGTGCAGGTGCGCGTGCAGCACCGCCACCTCGGTCGGCCGGTGGAACGGCGGCGCGCCGGTGAGGCACTCGAAGGCGACGCAGGCGAGGGCGTACACGTCGGCGCGCCCGTCGAGCTCGCGGCCCTCGATCTGCTCGGGCGCGCAGTACTCGACGCTCCCGAGGAACCCGCCTGTGCGCGTCAGGCCGAGCGCGGCAGCCGGGTCTTTCGCGACGCCGAAGTCGGAGAGATAGACGTGGTCGCCGGTCTCGAGCAGGATGTTCGCGGGCTTGACGTCACGGTGGACGAGCCCCCGTGCGTGCGCCGCGTCGAGCGCCGCGGCCACCTGCGAGACGATCCGCGTGACGCGCGCCAACGGCAGCGGGCCCTCCTGCTCGAGCAGCTCGCGGAGGTCCGGGCCGTCCACGTAGCGCATCGCGATGAACATCTGGCCGTCCTCCTCGCCGGCCTCGTAGACCGGGATCACGTTCGGGTGGTCGATCGCCGCCGCGACCTGCGACTCGCGCAGGAACCGGTCCCGCCACGGCCCGCGCGGCGGCAGCACGAGCACCTTCACCGCGGCGCGGCGCCCGAGCCTGCCGTGCGTGGCGGCATAGACGACGCTCGAGGCGCCGCTGCCGATCTCCTCGCCCAGGACATAGCCGCCTAGCTGGGTTGTCGTCATGCCCCTCGACGGGCAGTGTCTGACACGGTCCCGCCACGGCAGCCCGCCGACGGAACCCTGGAGTGTCTGACACGCAGTAGACGGTCGCGGTGCAACGGCGTCGAAAGCGTGTCAGACACCGCTCGTGCGCACGAGGAGGTCACGTCGCCGGTGGCGGTGTCAGACACCGTGGCGTCTGAAGCGTCAAAAAGCTCCGGAGTACCCGTTCAGCGCCGGCTGCCCGCCGAGGTGCGCGTACAGCACCCGCGATCCCGGCTCGATCCGCCCGTCGCGCACCAGGTCGATCAGCGCCGCCATCGACTTGCCCTCGTACACCGGGTCGGTCAGCATCCCTTCGAGACGAGCGCACAGACGGATCGCCTCGATCGTCTTCGCGTCCGGGATGCCGTAGATGCCCGCGTGCCACTCGTCGAGCAGCACGATCTCGTCGTCGCGGAGCTCGCGCCCGAGCTCGATCAGCTCGGCGGTCCGCCGGGCGATGCGCGCGATCTGATCCCACGTCTGCTCGGCCGTCGCCGACCCGTCGATCCCGAGCACGCGGCGCGGGCGCTCCTGGCCCGCGAAGCCCGCGACCATCCCGGCCTGCGTGGAGCCGGTGACCGAGCACACGACGACCGTGTCGAAGAAGAGCCCGAGCTCGCGCTCCTGTTCCTCGACCTCGAACGCCCAGCGCGCGAACCCGAGGCCGCCGAGCGGATGGTCGGAGGCGCCCGCCGGGATCGCATACGGCTTGCCGCCGCGCGCCTCGACGTCGGCGAGTGCCTGCTGCCAGCTGACCCGGAAGCCGATGTCGAAGCCGGCCGCGTCGAGCCGCACCTCGGCGCCCATGATCCGCGAGAGCATGATGTTCCCGATCTTGTCGTAGACCGCGTCGGGCCACTCGACCCAGTGCTCCTGCACGAGGACGCACCCGAGCCCGAGGCGCGCCGCAACCGCCGCCACCTGCCGCGTGTGGTTCGACTGGACGCCGCCGATCGAGACGAGGGTGTCGCAGCCCTCCGCGAGCGCCTCCGCGGCGAGGTACTCGAGCTTGCGCACCTTGTTCCCGCCGTAGGCGAGGCCGGAGTTGCAGTCCTCGCGCTTCGCCCACAGCTCGACCTGGCCGCCGAGCTCCTGCTCCAGGCGCTCGAGCCGGTGAACGGGCGAGGGGCCGAAGAGGAGGGGAACGCGATCGATCTCGGCCAGGCGCATCGGGCCCGGCCATCTTAAAGATCAGTCGCGCGGCGTACTTCGCCGCTCGCGCGGCGGGCGGAGCGCGTTCTCGAGCGAGACGCGGTGGTCGGCGAGCCGGATCGCGTCGAGGGCGTGCGAGGTCTCGTCGGGGAGCCGGACGGTGCCCACCGTGACGGTGATCGAGACGTAGCGGCCGGGCTCGCTCAGGACGGCGCGGGCGGCCTCGAGCACGTCGTCGGCGCCGTGCGCACCCACGATCACGGCGAACTCGTCCTCGCGGGCGCGGTAGCAGCTGCCGGCGGAGCGGACGACCCGTTCGAGCCGGTCGGCGAGCTCGACGGTCGTCGTCTCGCTCTGGAGCCGGCCGAAGAAGTCGCGATACTCCTGGAACCCATCGAGGTAGAAGAGGGCCAGGACGACCGGCTCTGTGGCCCCGGCGAGGTCGGCGAGCAGCTTGTTGCGATTGCCGAACCCTGTGAGCCGGTCGAGGAACACGCCCGGGACGTCCGTCATCACCGCCATGCCTCCATATTCGTCAATAGGCAGCGAGGCTAGTCATCCAAAAGGGGTAACTGGCATCAACCTCGAATGTCTCTGGAACGAAAAAAGGTGGTGACGGGGCTTTTGCCCCGTCACCACTTGGTGTAGTTTCCTTGCCCCACCTACCGAGATCAGTGCCCCCAGGGAATGTCGCCGAGCATGGCGGCGAGGGCGCTGGCAGTCGCAAGCAGCACGAAGAGACGAGCCTTCATTTCCGGACCATCCTTTTGTCGTCGCAGGTATGAGGAAGATCCGGGCCCGGACAACAGGAGTATAACCTTGGAATACCAAAAGACACTTCATGTCGATGACCCAATTGCGGTAGGGCGTCGACTACGAGACGCCCGGATTGCGGCCGGGCTGAACCAGCGGGAGCTCGCCGCAGGTGCATGCTCCGCCGGCTACATCTCGCGTGTCGAGCTCGGCGATCGCATTCCGTCGCTCCAGCTGCTGCGTGTTCTCGGCAAGCGGCTGGGTGTCAGCGCCGACTTCCTCGCCACCGGACAGAACGGAACGGAGAGCGGTGACGTGGTCGACGCAGTGCTCGTCGATGCCCAGATCGCCCTCCGGTTGGACGACGGAGACACCGCCCAGCGGCTGTTCGAGGAAGCGCTCGAGCAGGGCGTGAGCGGCAATGCCAAGGTCGAGGCACTCGCGGGCCTCGGCCAGCTGGCACTCCGTGACGGCTACAACGAGCGGGCGATCGAGCTGCTGTCGCAGGCAGCGGACGAAAGTGGGCGTGACGTCGTCGAGCTACCGTCGGTGGCCGAGGGCCTCGCCCGCGCGTACGCGGCGGCCGGAGAGCTCGGGCCGTCGATCGGCCTGCTCGAACGGTGCGTGCAGTGGCACGAGGAGCAGGGCGACGTCCTCGGCTACATCCGGTTCGCGTCGCTGCTCGGCTACGCGCTCACCGACACGGGCGACTACGGGGCGGCCGAGCGGGTCGTCGGCCGCGCGCTGGCCCGCGGCCACGACGTCGTGGATCCGTATGCCCGTGCCCGCCTCCTGTGGTCGCAGTCGCGCCTTCTGACGAAGCAGGGGCAGGTGGCGAACGCCGAGCGGTATGCCCGGCAGACGCTCGAGACCCTGCGCTCGACGGAGGACAACTACGCGATCGCCCACGCGCTCGAGACGCTCGCGCACATCTATCTCGAGCTCGGTCGTCCGGACGAGGCACTCGAGCTGCTGAACGAGGGGCAGCCGCTGATCACGGCCGCGGGCAGCCCGCCCGAGGTCGCGCACTACCGGATCAACCAGGCTCGCGCACTCGCTGCGAACGGCGAGCACGAGGAAGCGGCGTCGCTGGCGATGGGGGTGGTCGGAACGCTCGACTCGGCCCGGCCCGTCGCGCGGACGCGCGCCTACCTCGTGATCGGCGACCTCTTCCGCGAGGTCGGCGACACCGCCCGGGCGCAGGAGCTCTACGAGCTCGCGATCGAGTCCGGCGAGAGCCATCCGCCCGGGCAGCATCTGGTTGCCGCCTACCGGGCGCTCGCCGCTCTCCTGAAGGAGCGCGGCCTGCGCGACGAGGCCTTCGACCTGCTCGAGAAGGCTCTCGCCGCCCAGGAGGGGTTCGCGAAGCCCCTCGCCGTGCGCGCGTAGCGTTAGGGGCAAGAGGCCGGGCCTAGGGCCTGGCCTCTCGCCCCAGATGCTCTTCCCGACCGCAACCTTCGCGTTCTTCTTCCTCGTCGTGCTGCCGCTGTCGTGGCTGGCGATGGCCGACGTGCGCCGCTGGCGTGCGCTGATCGTCGTCGCGAGCTTCGTCTTCTACGGCTGGTGGGACTGGCACTTCATCTTCCTGCTCGGCGGCTGCATCGTCTGGAACTACCTGCTCGCGCTCCAGATCTACCGCGCCGCGGAGGAGCGCGCGCGCAAGGGCTGGCTGATCCTCGCGGTCGCCGGGAACCTCGCGCTCCTCGGCTACTTCAAGTACTACGACTTCTTCGTCAGCTCGGCCCACAACCTGGCGAACCAGGTCGGGATCGGGCTGCCGCTTTCGACGCGCTCGATCATCCTTCCGGTCGGGATCTCCTTCTTCACCTTCATGGCGATCTCGTACGTCGTCGACGTCTACCGGCGCGACTTCGACCCGGTCACGATCGGGCGGTTCGCGGCCTACCTCTCGTTCTTCCCGCACCTCGTGGCCGGCCCGATCGTCCGCCCGGGCGAGCTTCTGCCGCAGATGGAGACCCGCCGCGACCCGCGCCGCGTCGACACGAGCCGCGCCTTCTACCTGATCGCGACCGGCCTCTTCAAGAAGGTCGTGATCGCGAACTACCTGGCGACGCACATCACCGACCCCGTGTTCGCCGTCCCCGGCAACCACTCGTCGGCAGAGCTCCTGATCGCCACGTACGCCTACGCCGTCCAGATCTACGCGGACTTCTCGGGCTATACCGACATGGCGATCGGGCTCGCGCTGCTGCTCGGCTTCCGCTTCCCCCAGAACTTCGACTCGCCCTACACCGCGACGTCGTTGCGCGACTTCTGGCGGCGCTGGCACATGACCCTGTCGCGCTGGCTGCGCGACTACCTCTATATCCCGCTCGGCGGCAACCGCAAGGGGCGCCTCCGCACGTTCGCGAACCTGTTTCTGACCTTCCTGCTCGGCGGCCTGTGGCACGGCGCCGCGTGGACGTTCGTCGTCTGGGGCGGCATCCACGGCGTGTGGCTCAGCCTCGAGCACGCCTTTGGCGGCCGGCGCACGGAGCCGGGGCGGAAGGCGATCTGGATCCGGCGGATCCTCGTCTTCCACGGGGTCTGCGTGGCGTGGATCTTCTTCCGCTCCGACTCGATCGGCCAGGCCTGGGGGATGCTCACGGGCATCTTCACGCGCTGGGGCGACCCCGCGCCGCTCGTCACGGGCGGCGTGATCGTGTGGATCGTCGCCGGAATCGCGTGCCAGTACCTCCCGGCACGGCTGCCGCTCGGGCTGATGGCCCGCTTCTCGCGGCTGCCGGTGCTCGGACAGGCCGTGGTGCTCGGCGCCGCGCTCATGCTCGCCAACGCGATGGGCCCGCAGGGCGTCTCACCGTTCATCTACTTCCGCTTCTGATGAATACCGTCGAAAGGAGATACGTCGAGATAGAGGGCCGGCGCCTCTCGTCGGTCGGCCGCGCGCTCGTCGTGATCGTGCTGGCGCTCGTTCTCGGGCTGCTGCTCGACGCTCAGGGGCTCCACAAGTCGGCCTACAACCAGCCGCGTGGGACGCAGCGGACGATCGCGCTCGCGCTCACCGGCGCCCTCGCCTCGACGAGCCACGCGCTCCTGCTCGACCGGCCGCGGCACTGGGTGAAGGCCGCGCTCGGCCGGACGGGCGACGACTCGATCGACACGACGATCGCCGTGCCGGTCGCGACGCCCCGGGAGCCGAAGCCGGTGCTGACTACGCACGCCGCGGTGCCCGGGCACCCGGGGATCAAGCGGAGGTCGTTCGGGCCGGCCCAGCCGCTGCGGCTCTATGTCGCGGGCGACTCATTGGTGGTCGACCCGGGTTACGCGCTGCAGCGCGCCGCCCTGGCGACGCCGGTGATCAAGAGCGTCGGCAGCGTCGACGGCCGGATCGGAACCGGGCTCGACCGGCCGGACGTCTTCAACTGGTTCACGGAGATCCGCAAGCAGCTCCGGGCGCTCCACCCGAACGCGGTACTGCTCTGTTTTGGCGGCAATGACGACAAGGCGTACATGACCGGCGTTCCGGCCGGCACCACGATCGCCGCCTTCGACGACCCCGCGTGGCAGCGCGAGTACGAGCGCCGCGTCGTCGGGCTGATCGACTTGATCAACGGCTCGGGCGCCTACGTCGTCTGGATGGGCCTGCCGATCACCTCGGACCCTGAGCAGACGGTGCGCTTCGACCGCATCAATGCCGTCGTCAGCCGCGCCGTCCAGGCGCGGCCGGGCGGCGCGGTGTTCGTCGACACCTACCGGCTGCTCGCGGGCCCCGACGGCGGCTATGCGCAGTACCTCGAGAACCTGAACGGCGAGATCCAGGACGTGCGCGCCCCCGACGGCGTCCACCTGGCGCCTGCGGGCGCTGCGATCGTGGCGCGCGAGGTGCTGAAGGAGCTGAACGCCGCCTACGACTTGACGAGCTGGCGCACGGCCCCGACGAGGTAGGGCCGGAGCCACGCGGCGAACGCCTCGGCGCCCGCGGACGTCAGGTGGGGGCCGTCGCGGAACCACGGCTTGCCGGCACTCGCGGCGTTCCAGTCGGCGACTTCGATCTGCGGGTACCGCTTCGCCTCGGCGCGGATGACCGCGTTCGTCTCGCGGTAGACCGACCGCGACTCGCGGAGCGTCACCCAGACGATGTGCTTCACCCCGAGCGCGCTCGCGGTCTGGATCAGGTCGTCCATCCCGCGCCGGTAGAGCGCCGGGTCGTCGTTGTAGCCGACGTCCACGACCAGCACCGGGCCGAGCTGCGCGCCGCCGGAATACACAGCCTCGAGCGCCGAGGGCGGCGCCGAGCCGCCGTAGGGGCAGCCGGCGCTCGCGAGCCGCCGGCAGACGCGAAGATCGAGCTTCAGATCAAGGCCCCTTCCAAGCGCACGGGAGGTCGCGGGGAGGTAGGAGAGCGACGCGGCGACCGAGTCCCCGAGGAAGGTGATGCGGACCGGCGTAGACCCGCCGGCGGCGGCCGCGGATGCGAGCGCTCCGGCGAGAACCGCCGCGCAGAGGAAGCGCTGCATGCGCCCATTATTCCGTGCCGGGCTATTGCTACGTCCAAACAGCAGGACTACACTGGCGATGCTGGAAGCTCAGCACGTGCGTCTCGTGACGGGCCCGGATGGGGGCCTGTCTCGCTGACGTGTGTCGTTTTTCCATGAATGGAGGACGAATGGCGAATAGCCTCAAGATCAAGGTGAACGGGCTCACGCATGGCGTGAGCGCGAGCCTTGATACCCCCCTCCTTTACGTTCTGCATAACGAGCTCCACCTGCACGGTCCGCGCTTCGGTTGCGGCCTTGCGCAGTGTGGCGCTTGCTCGGTGCTGCTGGACGGGAAGGAGATCCGCTCGTGTGTCACTCCGGTGGCGGCCGTGAGCGGGAAGAGCATCACGACGCTGGAGGGCCTGCCTGCTCTGTTTGCGCAGCAGCGCGGCACCTCGGCGGCGGCTCCTGCGCTGCATCCGTTGCAGCAGGCGTGGATCGATGTGCAGGTGCCGCATTGCGGTTACTGCCAGAACGGGATGATGATCCAGGCGGCTGACCTGCTGGCGACGACGAAGAAGCCGTCCGAGGATCAGATCCGGACGGCGATGAACGGGCATCTGTGCCGCTGTGGCACCTATCCGCGGATCCTGACGGCGATCCAGAAGGCCGCGGCTGTGATGGCGAAGGGCGGTGCGTAGACATGACCGGGCTGCTTAATGAGAAGGAGTTCTCTCGTAAGTCGTTCGTGAAGGGCGGCGCGGTCGTCTTCGGTATCAGCGCGATCGGCGGGTTTGCGGGCAAGGCTTCGGCTGCTCTCGATCCGCTCTCGAACCCCGGTGTCGGCTCGGCGAACGAGTTCGCCTCGTACGGCCCGTTCGACGCGACGCAGATGGACTCGTGGTTCACGGTTCATCCGGACAACTCGCTCTCGATCAAGCTGGGCAAGGTCGAGCTCGGTCAGGGCTCGGCGACCGGTCTCGCGATGATCGTGGCCGAGGAGCTCGACCACGACATGAATCTCGTGCGCGTCGTCGAGAACGACACCGACATCACGCCGAACTCCGGCGCGACCGTCGGTAGCCAGTCGATCCAGAACACCGGCAAGGCCTACCGGGCCGCGGCGGCGTTCTTCCGCCAGACGCTGCTCAACCTGGCGTCCGCGAAGCTCGGCGTCCCGGCCGCTTCGCTGACGATCTCGAAGGGCATCATCAGCGGCGGCAGCGGCAAGACCTCGATGGGCGAGCTGCTGGGCGGCAAGCTGATCAACGCTCAGGCCCCGGCGGCCTACAACCTGGCCGGCGGCGCCTTCACGCCTCCGGGCCCGGGCCTCACCGCCGGCACGTACGCGACGCACGGCGCCGGCCTCGCCCCGGGCTTCCCGGGCCTGGTCAAGCCGCTGAGCCAGTACAAGATCGTCGGCGACACGAGCCCGCCTCGCCTGGACATCCCGGCGAAGGTGATGGGCACCTACACGTTCGTCCACAACGTCAAGGTCCCCGGCATGCTCCACGGGCGCGTCGTGCGTCCGCGTGGCCAGGGCGGCGTCTACGACGGCGTGAACCCGGCAGTCCTCTCGGTCGACCCGAAGTCGATCGCGCACATCCCGGACTCGCAGGTCGTGCAGATCGGCAACTTCATCGGCGTCGTCGCCAAGCAGGAGTACGACGCGATCCAGGCTGCCGCTCAGCTGAAGGTGACCTGGGCGCCGATGCCCAAGCTCGCCGGCTCCGGCGAGATGTGGCAGCAGATGCGCGACTTCGACAAGGCCGGCCAGGCTCCGGCGCGCTACGTCGTGAACATCGGCAACGTCGACAACGCCCTCAAGTCGGCGGCGAAGACGGTGTCGGCGACGTACACGCACCCCTACAACGGCCACTTCCCGATCGGCCCCGCCTGCGCGATCGCGTGGGTCAAGGGCAACGGGTGCCGCGTGTTCTCCAACGCCCAGAACATCTACGCCGTCCGCACGTCGGTGGCGAACGTTCTCGGGTTCACGGTGAACCAGGTGCGCGTGAGCTACTACGAGGGCTCGAGCTGCTACGGCTCGTCCCCGCAGACCGACCCGGCCGAGGCGGCCGCCCTGATGTCGAAGGCGGTTGGCGCCCCGGTGCGCCTGCAGTTCATGCGCTGGGACGAGCAGGGCTGGGACAACTACGGCCCGGCGTTCATGCACGACCTGCGCGGCGGTGTCGATGCCAGCGGCAACATCGTCGGCATCGAGGATGTGCAGTTCGGCATCCCGTCGGCCTCGACGAACCCGCCGGAGCTGCAGATCGGTCTCACGCAGAAGAGCACGGGCATCACCTACGGCACCACGGGTGCCAGCGACGCGAACAACAGCGGTACTCAGTACAACCTGAAGAACCGCAGCGTGATCGGCAAGTCGCTGCCCCTGCAGAACAACTACCTCCGCACGGCACCGCTGCGGGCGCCGAATGCCCCGCAGACGTGCTTCGCCTACGAGCAGTTCGTCGACGAGCTCGCGTACGCGGCCGGGAAGGATCCGTTCGCATTCCGGCTCCAGAACGTCGCGACGCTTGCGTCCGATATGGCGAACGGCCTCACGGCGCTCACGTGGGACCGGTGGAAGAACGTCCTCGTGAAGGCCGGCCAGATGTCGAAGTGGGACTCGACCCAGCGCGTGGCGAACTCGGTGAAGCAGACCGGGAACGTCCGCAAGGGCCGCGGCATCGCCATGGGCACCTTCGCGAACACGATGACCTGCCAGGTCGTCGAGATCAGCGTGAACCTGAAGAGCGGCAAGATCACGCCGCTGCACGTCTGGTCGGCGCAGGACACGGGCCTCAACGTCTATCCGGACGGTGTGATCAACCAGGGCGTCGGCTCGATCGTGCAGGGCGTTAGCCGTGCTCTGTTCGAGCAGGTCGTGTTCAACCAGAAGCAGGTCACGAGCCTCGACTGGGTGACCTACCCGATCCTTCGCTTCAAGGACTCGCCGGTCGTTGACTTCGAGTACGTGCAGCGCAAGGACATCCCGGCCACCACGGCGGGCACGGTCGGCGCGAACGGTCAGTCGAGCCCTTCGGCGACCGTCGATGCGACCGGCGTGTTCGTGTCCGGTTCGGGCGAGCCTCCGCTCTCCTCGACCGGCGCGGCGATCGCAAACGCGTTCTTCGATGCAACGGGCCTGCGCATCCGCTCGGCCCCGATGTCGCCGGAGCGCGTGCGGCAGGTCCTGAAGGCCGGCGGCATCTCCTAGTCGCCTCCGTTTCAGAGAAGCACCTTGACCTCGGGCCCGGAAACGGGCCCGGGGTCTTTCTATGAGAGGATGGCGCCCGTGGAACCGAGACGGATCGCGCGCCTGCGCGCCTTCGCCGACCTACCGGAGGCCGAGCTCGACGAGCTCGCCGCGGTGCTGAGCTCCGTCGAGATCGAGGCGGGCACCGAGCTCATCACGCACGGCAAGGACGGGTACGTCATCTACTTCGTGGAGAAGGGCGAGGCCGACGTCGTGACCGACGACCTCGAGGTGATGCGCCCGCTCGGGCCCGGTGACACGGTCGGCGAGATCGCCGTGCTGCTCACGGGCCAGCGGACTGCGACGGTTGTCGCCCGGACGCCGATGTGCCTGCTGGCGCTCTTCGAACTCGATTTCGAGGGAATCCGCGGGCGGGTGCCCGAGTTCGAGGAAGAGATCCGGCGGCTCGGGGCCGCTCGGCTGAGTTCGTAACGGCTAGGGCGTCACTTGACAGTGACTGTCGTGCCGGCGCCCTTGGCGCTGGTCATGAAGAGCCACTTGCCCTTGTTGAGCTCGATCGTCACGGAGCGCTTGCCGACGAACGCGGCATTCGTGAGGCTGACGACCTTCTTCCCGAACGGCTGGACGAAGAAGCCGCCCTTCGAGCTGCTGTCGACGACGGTCAGGCTGTAGCGGCCCGGACGGAGGGTTGCGACGCTCTTCCCCTTGTAGGCGAGGCTGATCTGGCCGGACTTGCTCACGCCGGCTGCGAGCGCTCCACGCCCGGGTAGGAGGCCGCTGCCGACGATGTCCTTGTTGCTCGACTTCGACGTCACTGGGCCGGTCCAGGCGACCGGCGGCGCCTTGGTGCCGACGACCTGGGCCGAGGTCTGGAACGTGTGCAGGACGGTCGGCTGGTCGCCGTTTCGCCAGGTGTAGGTGGAGTTCGGCAGGAACTCGACGACGTACTCGAGGAACTCCTCCTCGCCCTGGTCCATGTTGTCGGTGAGTGCGACGCCGGGCCCGTTGAGCATGAAGTACGGCACGAGCGTGCAGGCGCCCGGGCCGGAGAGGAGCAGCGAGTAGTAGCCGGCGGGGATCACGCGCGCGTTCGAGACGGGCGTCCCGTCGGGCAGCGTGACCGAGATGTCGCCCGTGTAGGTGAAGACCACGTTCATGGTCAGGCGGACGGCGCTCTTCTTCTGTGCAGCACCCGAGGAGGGCACCAGCACGAGCAGCGCAGCCGTGATCGCTGCTGCGAGCGCTGCGGAGCGACGGAGGTGGGCGAGTGCTCTCATCGGGCTCCTTTCGATGGTACCGCTGCGGTGGTCGTTCTCAGGACCGCGTGACGAGGAAATAGGTCTTCTTGCCGAGCACCGACGGGTAGTACAGCCACTGCCCGACGGCGAGGGACAGCGTCGCCGTTCGCTTGCCGACGAACGCGATATTGCTGACGGTCGTGGCGGGCAGGCCGGTCTCCTGGAACGTGAAGCCGTTCTTGGGCGACTGGTCGGTGATCTGCACCTTGTAGCGGCCGACGAGCAGGGAGGTCACCTGCTTGCCCTTGAACGTGAGGCTGAGCTTCCCGGCCTTGCTCACGTTTGCGAGGAGCGTGCCGCGCAGGACGCTCGAGGTCGAGGACGCCGGCTTCGTGGCCGTGCCCGCCTTCGAGCCGACGGGGCTCCCGGAGTTCACGGAGCCGCCGCCCGCCGTGGTCGTGCCGGTCGACGTCTGGCCGAGGCCGGTCGCCGAGTTGCTCGTGCCGCTGGTCGAGAAGTAGAGCGGCGCCAGCTTCGGGTTCAGGCCGTCGTAGAACTGGTAGGTCGAGTTCGGCTGCAGGGTGATGAAGTACGCCATGTAGTCCTGCGAGCCTTCCTCGTTCGTGGTGCGCACGGCGACGCCGGGCCCCTGCAGCACGAAGGCCATGTAGCCGATCTGCTCGGTGTCGTCGACGCTCAGCTGGTAGTTGCCGGCGGGGATGACCCGGCCGGGCGGGCTCGGGGCGCCGAGCGGCGCGCCGTCCTGCGTCGCCATCGAGAACGTGAGGTTGATGAGGTACTTCGCGCTCAGGAGCGGCGGGTTGTCGGCCGCTGCGCCGCCCGCGGGCAGCGCCAGCAGCACTGCCGTGACGGCGGCGGCCAGAAGAGCGGTCGCCGCCCACCCACTCGAATGCCTGTGCAGCCCGTTCAACGTCTTCGTCATCGAATGTAGCGCTCCCTCCGCCGAAGTCAACCGCGGGGTTCTTAAGCCTTTCTTGCGCTGCACGAGAACGGTTTTCCCTGCTCGGTCTCGGTGCGAGACGCGGTGATACCTTCCATTTCGGTAGGCCCGGCGCCGGACACGAGGCGCCACCATCGACATGGTCGCACTCGTCCTCTCCGCCGCACTCGCGCTCGTGCCGCACTCGGTGCATGCGGGCGGACATCTGCCCGTGCGCGGGCTCGTCGTCCCGGGCGGCACGTTCGCCGGTCTCAGGCTTGGCGACACCGAGCAGCACGTGCGGCAGGTGTGGGGGCGCGACTACGAGACGTGCAAGTACTGCCAGGACACGACGTGGCTGTACGAGTACAAGGGCGGTGAGCCGCTGGGGGCGGCGGTGCGCTTCCAGAAGAACCGCGCGGTGGCGATCTTCTCCCTTGGCTCCCCGGCGGGCTGGCGCACGAACAAGGGCCTCTACATCGGCGACCCGATCTCCGACATCTACCAGCTCTATCCGAAGACGATCGGCACGACGCGCTGCATCGGCTTCGACGCGATCACGATGCGGACGGGGAAGACGATCATGGCTTTCTACACCGCGGCGGGCGTGATCTACGGCTTCGCGATGGTCGTGCCGTCGATGACGGTCTGCCAGTAGCGGCTCCGCTCAGCGCTTCACGTTCAGCAGGATCGCCGCCTTCTTCCCGGTCGGGTCGAACTTCAGCACCTCGACCTGGTGCGGGCCGAAGTACACCTGCACCGAGTCCGGGATGCTGTTGGCGCCGCAGGCAACCTGGGTCTTCGAGAGCGCCTGGCAGTGGAAGTTGTTCGACTTCAGGTAGATGACCTGACCGACCTGCATGTTGATCACCTTCGCGGCGCCGCCCGCGAGGCCGGTAGCGGCGACAACGGCGAACGAGACGGCGGCACCGGCGAGTGCTCCGAGGAAGAGCTTGCGCATGAGGTCTCCTTTGTGCGGATTACGATGAGCTCGTGATTCCCGGCTCGAACCTTGCCGCCTTCGCACTCGCGGCCGCGATCATCATCGCGATCCCCGGCCCGAGCGTGCTCTTCGTGATCAGCCGCGGGGTCGTCCTCGGCCGCCGTGCCGCGCTCGCGACGGTGGTCGGCAACACGGTTGGTGTCTACGTGCAGGTGGTGGCGGTCGCGATGGGGATCGGCGTCGTGGTGGAGCGCTCGGCGGCGGTGTACACCACCGTGAAGCTGGTCGGCGCCGCCTACCTCGTCTGGCTCGGCGTACGGACGTTCCAGAAGCGGCGCTCGCTCGCCGCGGCCCTCGGCGGGCACGTGGAGGCAAAGAGCGACCGCCGGATCCTCCGCGAGGGGTTCGTCGTCGGGATCACGAACCCGAAGGCGGCGATCTTCTTCGCCGCGATCCTGCCGCAGTTCACCGACGCCTCGGCCGGCTGGGTGCCGCTCCAGATGCTGCTGCTCGGCCTCGTCTTCGTCGTGATCGCGCTCGTCCTGGACGGCCTCTGGGCCCTCGCAGCGGGCACCGCCCGCGACCGCCTCACCGCCTCCCCGCGCGCCCTCGAAGCGATCGGCGGCGCCGGCGGCGCCGTCATCGTCGGCCTGGGCGTCGCCCTGGCCGTCAGCGACCGGAAGTAGACCCGTCCTTCCCGTCCAGGCCTGCACGGACCATGTCCGGTGCCAGGCTCCGGAACAAAAGCGTCACGTGCGCGTGACGACGTTGTTACCGCTCGCACGAACCTCCTGCACTTCCCGGCCTTCGCTCCCCCGGCCGATACGGACATGTCCGGTGCCAGGCTCCGGAACGAAAGTGCAACAGGCGTGTCCGGAGGGGACAGGTCGCGTGCAGCTAGGCGCGTCCCAGAAGGACGCAGCCGTTGTGGCCGCCGAGGCCCATCGCGTTCGAGAGCGCGACGTCGACCTGCACCTCGCGCGCCTCGTTGGGGACGTAGTCGAGGTCGCACTCGGGATCGGGGTTGCGGTAGTTGATCGTCGGCGGGAGGACGCCGTCCCGGAGGGCGAGGATGCACATGATCGCCTCGATCGCGCCCGCGGCCCCGAACGTGTGGCCCATCATCGACTTGGTCGACGACACGGCCATGTCGTAGGCGTGGCGGCCGAAGACGGCCTTGATCGCCTTCGTCTCGGCCAGGTCGCCGAGCGGGGTGGAGGTGCCGTGCGCGTTCAGGTAGCCGACCCGCTCCGGCGCGACGCCCGAGCGCTCGAGCGCCATCCGCATCATCGCCGCGACGCCCTCCGCCTCCGGCTCGGGCTGGGCGAGATGGTGCGCGTCGTTCGAAGCGCCGTACCCCAGCACCTCGGCGTAGATCTCGGCCCCGCGCGCCTCGGCGTGATCCCAGCGCTCGACCAGCACGGCCCCCGCGCCCTCGCTGATCACGAACCCCGCGCGCGTGGCGTCGAACGGCCGCGACGCGCGCGACGGCTCCTCGTCCTCCGCCGCGAGCCCGCGCATCGCCGTGAAGCCCGCCAGGATCAGCGGATCGACGCACGCCTCCGTGCCGCCCGCGATCACCGCGTCGGCCTGGCCGCGCTTGATCAGCTCCGCCGCCTCGCCGATCGCGTGCGACCCGGTCGCGCACGCCGACACGACCGCATAGTTGGGGCCCTTGATCCCGAGCGAGATCGCGATCTGCCCCGACGGCGTGTCGACGAGCGCGTTCGGCAGGAAGCTCGGCGAGACGCGGTCGGGCCCGCGCTCGCGCAGGATGTCGGCCTGCTGCGCGATCAGCGTGACGCCGCCGATCGCCGAGCCGAACAGGATCCCGACCCGCATCGGGTCGAAGTCCGCAAGCCCGGAGTCTTTGAGCGCCTCCTGCGCCGCTCCGAGCGCGATCAGCACGAACCGCTCGAGCTTGCGCGCATCCTTGGCCGACGCCACCGCCGCGGGGTCGAAGCCCTTCACCTCGCCCGCCACGCGCACGGGCAGCCCGTCGGTCTCGAAGGCCTGGATCCAGTCGATGCCGCTGCGCCCCGCGACGGCTGCCGCCCAGGTCGACGGCGCGTCGAGGCCGAGGGGCGAGACCGTGCCGACACCGGTGATCGCGATCCGCGTCATGGCGCCGCAGGCTACCCATACCCTTCGCTCCGGTGACCGCCGCCGACCTGCCGTTTCCGCCCATGGAGGCCGAGCTCGTCCGCGAGCTCCCCGAAGGCGACGGCTGGGCCTACGAGCCGAAATGGGACGGCTTCCGCGGCGTGCTCGAGAACCTCGAAGGCGAGCTGCACCTCTGGTCGCGTAACGAGCGGCCGCTGCTGCGCTACTTCCCCGAGCTCAGGCCGCTCGGCGAGCTGATGCCGCCGCGCTCGGCGCTCGACGGCGAGATCATCATCGTCAAGGGCGGCGCCGTCGACTTCGACTCGATGCAGATGCGGCTGCACCCCGCGGAGTCGCGCGTCAACCGGCTCAGCAAGGAGATCCCGGCCTCCTACGTCGTCTTCGACCTGCTGATGTGGGACGGGAAGCCTTACTCGCAGCTGCCGCTCGAGAAAAGGCGCGCCGAGCTCGAGAAGAAGGCGAAGGGCTTCCGGCTTTCGCCCTCGACCCGCTCGCTCGCCGACGCGCGCGGCTGGCTCGACCGCTTCGAGTCGCTCGGCCTCGACGGCGTCGTCGCGAAGCGGCTCGAGCTGCCCTACCTGCCGGGATCCCGTGAGGCCGTGGTCAAGGTCAAGGAGCACAAGACCGCCGACTGCGTCGTCGCCGGCATCCGCTGGAAGGAGTCGCGCGACCAGGTCGCGACACTCCTCCTCGGCCTCTACGACGAGGACGGCGAGCTCGACTACGTCGGCTCCTGCGCCGTCGCCGCTCGTACCCGCAAGGACGTGGCCGCGAAGGTGCTCCCGCTCGTCGAGGAGGATCCCGACTGGCACTCGTCGGAGCCGAACCGCTGGGGCACGGGCGCCCTCGAGGAAGCGCGCCTCAAGCCGGAGCTCGTCGTCGAGGTGCGCTACGACAAGGTGCAGGGGAACCGGTTCCGCCACGGCACGAAGCTCCTGCGCTGGCGATCCGACAAGGAGCCGCGCGACTGCACCTGGCGCGAGCTCAGGCCGCCCGCCGCCGCTCCCCGCAAGGGCGTCGACTCGCTTTTCTGACTACGGCGGGTCGAGCCCGAGCTTCTCGAACCGGGGCCCGAGCGACACCGCGCGCCGCCACATCCCCTTCGTCGGATCGCCCACCTCGGCGACCCGCGCCCGCATCGTCGCCACCGTGAACGCCGCCGGGTCGACCCCCGCCACCTCCTCCCAGAGGAGCGGCGCCGACACCCGCGCGTCCGCCGTCGGCCGCACCGAGTAGGCGCACGCGATCGTCTTGTCGCGCGAGTTCTGGCCGAAGTCGACGAACACCCCGACCCGGTCTGCGACGCGCCAGGTCGTCGTCGCCACCCGCTGGTCGCCGACGCGCCGCTCGACCTCCTCGGCCACCGCCTTGGCGAATCGGCGCACGTGCGGGAACGCCAGCTCCGGCCGGATCGGCGCCAGGATGTGCAGCCCGGTCACGCCCGAGGTCTTCGGGAACGACGCGAACCCGAGGTCGTCCAGCACCTCGCGCACGACGAGCGCGATCTCGCGCACGATTGGCCACTGCCCGTCGCTCGTCGGGTCGAGGTCGATCAGCAGGTAGTCGGGCAGCTCGATGTTGGGCACGCGGGAGTGCCAGGTGTGCAGCTCGATGCAGCCGAGGTTCACGACCCAGGCGAGCGCGTCCGCGTTGTCGACGACCGCGAACACCGTCGAGTGCCCGCTCGGGAACTGCACGAACACCTCGTCGACGAAGTCCGGATGCTTCGCCGGCACCCGCTTCTGGTGGAAGAACTCGCCCTCGACCCCGTTCGGGTAGCGCTTCATGTGGAACGGCCGGCGCCGGAGGTGGGGGAGGGCACACGCTGCGACGTCGAGGTAGTACTGCACCAGGTCACCCTTGGTTAGCCCGGCATCCGGGAAGAACACCTTGTCGGGGTTCGAGATCACGGACGCCATCTTGCTCGTTTGGCTACGCTCGCCCTCGTGCGCGTCACAGCCGCAGCCCTCGTCATCGCGCTCGCGGCGCTCGCCGCCGGCGCGAATGCGGGCGCGAAGCCGATGCTCCCCAACGGCTTCATCGCCTCCTCCTGCAGCAAGCCGAACCTGAAGACGGTCGACGACGGCGTTCTCACCGTCGGCACCGACAACCCCGCCTATCCGCCCTGGTACTCAGGCGGCGCGCCGAAGGGCTCGAAGTGGAAGATCAACGATCCGAGCAACGGCAAGGGCTTCGAGCCCGCCGTCGCCTACGCGGTCGCCGCAAAGCTCGGCTACTCGCACAGCCAGGTGAAGTGGGTCTACGTCCCGTTCAACCGCTCCTACGCGCCTGGGCCGAAGCCGTTCGACTTCGACATCAACCAGATCTCGTTCACGCCCGAGCGCGCCAAGGTCGTCTCCTTCAGCGCCTCCTACTACGACGTCAACCAGGCGCTCGTCGTGCTGAAGGGCAAGCCGATCGCCAAAGCGCACTCGATCGCGGCCCTGAGCGCGTACAAACTTGGCGCACAGCTCGGCACCACGAGCTACAGCTTCATCAAGAGCACGATCAGGCCGTCGAAGTCGCCGTCGGTGTTCTCGCAGAACGCGGCCGCGATCCAGGCGCTCAAGAACGGACAGATCGACGGGCTCGTGGTCGATCTGCCGACGGCGTTCTACGTCACGGCTGTGCAGGTGCCGAACTCGACCATCCTCGGCCAGTTCGCGACCGGGGGCGGCGGTGAGCACTTCGGGATGGTCTTCGCGAAGGACAATCCGCTGGTCGGGTGCGTGAACCAGGTGCTCGCGTCGCTGCGGTCGAGCGGGAAGCTCAAGCAGATCCAGCAGCAGTGGCTAGCGAAGGCGACCGGCGCGCCGGTCCTGAAGTAACAGCCCGCAGCTCCAGGCTTCTCGGCGGGTGGCAGGGCGACGGGCGCCGCGGCGTCCTGATCGCGCTCGCGAGCACGGTGGTCTTCTTCACCGTCCTCGCCGTCGTCATCACGCACGCGCCCGGGTGGCCGGAGGTCAAGTCGACCTACTTCAGCGGGCACGAGTTCCACGCGACCTTCGGCGAGGTCGCGGACGCGTTTCTGCTCAACGTGAAGATCTTCTCGATTGCCGAGGCGTTCATCCTGGTGCTCGCGCTGCTGCTCGCGGTCGTCCGGAGCCTCCCGGGCCCGGTCTTCTTCCCGCTCCGCGTGCTCGCGATCGTCTACGCGGATTTCTTCCGCGGCGTGCCCACGATCCTCGTCATCTCGATGCTCGCGTTCGGAGCGCCGGCGCTCCAGCTGAGCTGGGTGCCGAAGGACGTGGTCTTCTGGGGGATCGTCGGGCTCGTGCTGATCTACACGGCGTACGTCTCCGAGGTCTACCGCGCCGGGATCGAGTCGGTGCACCCCTCGCAGGAGGCGGCGGCTCGGTCGCTCGGCCTGACCCGCACGCAGGCGCTGCGGTACGTCGTCCTGCCGCAGGCAGTCCGGCGCGTGATCCCGCCGCTCCTGAATGACTTCATCGGTCTCCAGAAGGACACGGCGCTCGTCGGCACGCTCGGCGCGCTCGAGGCGTTCAACACCGCCAACATCGAGACGAACGCGACCTTCAACTACACGTCGTTCACCGTAGCGACGGTGCTCTTCGTCGCGATCACGATTCCGCTCGCGCGCTTCACGGACTGGCTCGCGCTCCGCGACCGGCGGCGCCGGCAGGTCGAGGGCATGCGATGAGCCCGGCTCTCGTTCTCGACGGTGTCCGCAAGTCGTTCGGCCGCGCCGAGGTTCTGCGCGGCATCGATCTCACGGTGGACGAGCACGAGGTGATCTGCCTGATCGGCGCCTCGGGCTCCGGCAAGTCGACGCTGCTTCGCTGCGTCAACCTGATCGAGCCGATCGACGCCGGCCGCATCGTGCTCGAGGGCACCGACATCACGGCCCGCGGCGTCGACCACAACCGCATCCGCCGGCGCATCGGGATCGTGTTCCAGTCGTTCAACCTCTTCCCGCACATGAGCGTGCTCCGCAACGTGACGCTGGCACCTCGGACGGTGCTCGGCCGCGAGCGGCGCGAGGTGGAGGCACGGGCGCTCGACCTGCTCGCCCGCTTCGGCCTCGCCGACCGCCGCAACGATTACCCCGACCGCCTCTCGGGCGGCCAGCAGCAGCGCGTGGCGATTGTGCGCGCCCTCGCGATGGAGCCAGACCTGATGCTCCTCGACGAGGTCACAAGCGCGCTCGACCCGGAGCTCGTCGGCGAGGTGCTCGAGGTGATCCGAGAGCTGGCGGCGGGCGGAATGACGATGCTGATCGCAACGCACGAGATGGGATTCGCGCGCGAGATCGCGAGCCGCGTCTGCTTCCTCGACGCCGGCACGATCCTCGAGCAGGGGCCGCCCGAGCAGATCTTCGGCGCACCGCGCGAGCCGCGCACGCAGCAGTTCCTGCAGCGGATCACCGCAGCACGCCGTCTGTAGCCGAGTACGCTGTGACCGTGCTGGAGCCCGTCTCACCGCCGCAGGTCACGATCGAGCCGCTCGACGACTTCCTCGTCGTGCAGCCACTCGACGAGTCAGAGACCGCCTCGGGCCTTATCGTGCCGATCAACGAGGCGGCGCAGTGCGCAACCGGGATCGTCGTCTCGGTCGGCCCGGATGTCACCTCCGTCGAGCCGGGCGACAAGGTGCTGTACCCGCGCGAGGGCGGCTACGAGGTGCGGCTCGTCCGCTCGAGCCACCGGGTCCGCGTGCTGAAGCGGGAAGACCTGATCGCGCGCATCCACGACTGACGCCGCGGTACCCTTTCGGGTCTCGGAGAGGTGTCCGAGCGGTCTAAGGAGCGCGACTGGAAATCGCGTACGTGCCGAAAGGTGCGTCGAGGGTTCAAATCCCTCTCTCTCCGCTCCAGGGGGTTCAACGTTGAGTGCTCGCTCAACGTTTGAACCCCCTCCGCTACATCCGTCAGCTGATCTTGGCGCAGATCGCGATCGCCTGAAAACGGAACGTGCCGCCCGCCGGGCTGTTCGGGGACGAGATCAGATACGCACGCCACATGTTGAGGAACCCGGCGTCGCCATTGTTGTCGACCCGGTAATCCGGCAGCGGGGTCGTGTTCCCGCCGGCGTTGTTGAAGCCCCCGCCGAGGAGGTACTTGCCGGACGGGCACTTCGCCTCGGAGCTCGCGAAGTGTCCCGGGCTGCTGCTCAACGTCGCCACAGGCCCCCGCACGATCTCCCAGCCGCTGAGCACGCCCGTCGGAGCGAGCTCGCAGACGACGCTCCCGTCCACGTTCACGACTCTGATCGCAGATCCCGCCGCGCACGATTTCGAGACGCGCTGCTGGAGCGCGGTGCTGTCGAGCCCGTCCAGCTTGTCGGAGTCGGCGACCTTCGACCCCGTCTTGTAGAACCCGCTCGAGTCGACCCCATCCAGCTTGTCGGCGTCCACGACCTTGCTCCCGGCTGCGTAGAAGCCACCCGAGTCGACGCCGTCGAGCAGGTCGGCGTTCAGCTTCAAGACCTTGGCCGTCGAGCCGATGCTGAACGGCGGCACGGCTCCGCGGACGCTGAACGACGCTGCGGGCTGCCCTCCTGTGTTCTTCAGAACGAGCGTCTGCCCGTGGGCCGCACTCGAGGTGAGCCGCGTCGGCGCCGCCGACGTATTCGCTCCACCAAGTGCGAGATTTCCCCCGGCCGCTGCGTACCCCCAGCCACTGAGCGACACGAAGAGCGCCACGATCGAGACGATGAGCGACGCAGACGGACGGCGTCTGGAACCGCGCGGAACCATCTTCTCCTCCTTGTGAGCGGGAACGACGGTCGATGGTACGCGGCGACCGTGGCGGGATCTGCGGTGGCGTTTGGTTCAATAGCGCACGCACGACACACAGGCGGATCAGTCGCGTCGTTCGACGCAAGGATCATTCGAGCCGCCGGCGCTGAGCAGATCTCGACTGCTTGAAGAGGCGCGGGCCAGGGCGCGAAAATCGTCGATCGCCTGCTGAGGAGCAAGCGCGAAGCTCGGCCCGCGGCTCGGCACGAGCCCGGTGAGCCGCCGGAGCGCAACCGCCATCTCCGCCGCCTTCAGCCCAACCGCCACCGAGTTCACGACCGGCGCATGGCCAACGATCAGCCCGTGCTCGCGCGCGAACAGCAACGCGCCGAGCCCGCCCGCAAGCACCACTACGTCGACCCCGGCGGCCACGATCGGCTCGGCAGCCGCGCGGAACGACCCGAGCAGCCGGTCGTAGGCCGCGCCGTCCCCCGCGAACGCCGGCGCGAACTCCTCGACGGCCGCGTTCAGCGCGACGACATGGGTGACCCGCCCGCCGAGCCCGTAGAGGTCGGCCTGCTCGCGGTGCCAGTGCTCGAACACCTCGTGGATCGACACGAGCCCGAGGCGGCGGCCGAGCTGGGCCGCCCAGTGGAGCGAGGCCTCGCCGATGCCGACAACCGGGATCTCGACGGCCGAGCGCGCCGCGTACAGGCCCGGCTCCTGGAAGTGGCCCATCACGTAGCCGTCGAAGCCCTCCTCGGCCGCCTGGAGGGCGCCGTCGACCGCGAGCACGCTGCAGCGGAGCTCGGGCAGGCGGCCGAAGCCCCGGTCGGGCGGTGTCATCCCATGCACCGTCACGAAAGTTCCGGGCGCCGCGATCTCGTTGAGGTACGCGCCCAGGCGCTCGAGGTACGGCGCGTTCAGCGACGGGTCGACGAAGCTCTGCCACCAGAGGCGGATCGGATCGGCCGCGCTCGCCAAGCGGTCAGGTCTAGCAGCTCGCGGGTCTGTGAGCCGATCCCTCGCCCGAGGGTCATGGCCGGCCCCCGATCGGGCGATCCCGATCACATGCACTCAAGGCCGTACAAGAAGCGCCTCGACCGCCACCCGACCGAGATCAAGTGCCTCGTCTGCGGCACCCACCGCGTCGTCTTCGGCATCGCCGCCGCAGAGACGGGGCGGTGCCCGCGCTGCAACTACGTCGGCTGGGACTACGCCGACGAGCTCGACGGGTTCACTCGCCGGATGGTGGTCAGCGGGACGTACAACGGCTCGGTGGTCGAGCGGCGCAAAGGGCCGCGCCGGCAGCCGACCGGCTCCTGACGCGCGCACTGCAAACATAGGGCCGTGAGGCTCGCCCTGGCAGGAACACTGCTCGCGCTCGTCGCGGCCGCGCCCGCGTGGGCGACGCGCGCGCCCACGACCACGGAGCGCAAGGCGATCGTCGAGGCCGTGCGGTTCTTCCCGACCGTCGGGCGCCAGAACACGCTCATCTTCACCGCCGTCGGGGTCTCGAGCACGGCGCCCGCCTGGGGCTACGCCATCGCCCGTGTTACAGGCAACGGCACGATCGCCGCCCTCGTGCGCCGCACCAAGGGCTGGCAGGTCGTCGCGCTGGGCAAGCGCCCGCTCGCCTGCACCCGCGCGCCCGCCGCGGTCCGCCGCGAGTTCGGCAGTGTCTGCCGCGCGCGCTAGACGGCAGGGGGCGCCGCGACCGTCACGAGCGTCCCGATGTTCACGTACGGGAAGATCTTCTCCGCCACGCTCGGCTCCACCTCGACGCAGCCCACGCTCTGCGGGTAGCCGTAGCCCGGCCGCACGAACCCGTGGATCGCGTCGCCGCCGCTGAAGTAGTTCACCCACGGCACGCCGACGTCGCGGTAGTGCGAGCCGTCGGGGTTCGTGCCCTCCATCGTCGTGGACTCGAAGTGCAGGTACACCGGGAACGTGCCGATGTCGGTCGGCCGTGAGTAGATGCCGGTGTTCACCGGCGTCCGCAGCACGATCTTGCCGTCGTGCCACAGCGTGAGCATCTCCGGCCGTGCCTGCGACACGAACACGTACGTGTAGCCGTCGCGGGCATGGCGGCCTGCGAGCTCGTCGCGCAGCAGCGAGCGGAAGAGGCCCATGCTCGGGAAGCCGTCCGCCTCGAGCCCGTGCGCCGACTGGTAGGCCATGATCGCGCCGCGGACGATCGTCGCCCGGTCGGCGTCCTTCTCCCAGAGTGCCTGGAGCTTCTTCGGCGTCTTCGCGTAGCGCCACTCGAAGCTGCCCGCCGGCGGCTCCACCGCCGCGCGCAGCTGCGCCGCGCGTGAGAGCGGCACCGAGCCGTCCGCGGGCCGGAACTCGAGCGGCAGGTAGCCGAGGTCGGCCAGGAGCTGCTTCGTCCGCAGCAGCGAGGCGCGCGGCACCTGCCACGTCAGCGTCTGGTAGAGCGCCGGGTCGGCGCCCATCACGACGCGAACAGCGTGCGGCAGGCGCAGGTGCACGCGCCGGCCGAGCGGGAAGCCGAGGCCGCTCGGCTGGAAGACGAGCGTGTGGTCGTTGGGCTGGCGCCACGAGCCGGGCACGTGCGGCTTGAGCACCGGCCGCTGCCCGCCGAGCACGTCCGCGACCGGCTGCGAGAACGTCAGCACGATCGGCTTCGACGGAGCAAGCCGTTCCGTGGTCGACGGCCGCACGAGGACGTGCAGCGCGGGGCCCGCCGGGAACCAGTTGATGCGCACCGGCTCGGACGGGCGCTCCCACGACCGCGGTGCCCCCGCCACGAGGGCGGTGCCGGCAAGGTGGCCACCGCCCTCGACGATCCCGATCGGCGCCTCGCGCCGCGCCCGCCGCAGCGTGATCTGCGACCGGGTGCCGTCGGGGTGTCCAACCGTCACGACTCGAACCGGGCTCGAGAACTGCACCGTCACCGGCTTCCCGGCCCTGGCGTGCACCATCGTCTGCTTGACATACGCCGCCGGTGTGCGCACGACCGTCTCGACGCGCTTCTCGTGTCCGAGCAGCCAGCCGACCCAGTGCGAGCGCTCGACCGTCGCCGTCAGCCGGACGCGCGCGCCAACGGGCAGCTGCACCTCCGGCTGGATCGCGCCGTGCACGAGCGACACCGGCACCGCCCGCCCTGTCGCGTCGCGCGCACCCACAGCGGTCACGTGCTCGCCCCAGCCCGCGACGTGGACACGACCGAGGCCAGAGCCGCCGCCGACGAGCTTCGGCGCCTGCCACGTCAGGCGTACCGCAAGGAGCGCCGCATCGGCAGCGCAGAAGAGAGCGCCCAGGCAGACGAGCGCGGTGAGCAAGCGGCGGCGTCGCAACAAGAGAGTCCCCCTGACAGTACGAGATACCCCGGCTGCGTCCTGCCGGGAACCTCTTTTCTACGTGATCCGGCGCGCGCCCGAGAAGTTCGAGATGGCCCAGCCGCTCGTCATGCTGTCCACCCGCACGAGCGCGCCGGTGTGCGGGGCATTCACGAACTGGCCGCCGCCGATGTAGATGCCGACGTGGCCGACGTTGTCGAAGAACACGAGATCCCCCGGCTGCAGGTCGTTGTACGAGACCGGCGTGCCGTAGTTGATCTGCGAGTAGGTGGAGTGGGGGAGCGAGATGCCGAGCTTCGCGAACGCGTACATCACGAGGCCCGAGCAGTCGAACCCGCTCGGCGTCGAGCCGCCCCACACGTACGGAACGCCGATGTACGACATGGCGATCGAGACGACGTTGTTGCCGTACGGCGAGGCCGGCGCCACCGTGCCGCCCTCGGGTGTCGATGCCGTTGCACCGACCACCGACTGCTCGGTCTGAGTCTCCTGCGCCGCCTGGGCGGCCGCGATACGCGCCTGCGCCGCGAGCAGCGCGCGCTGCTGCCGGGCGCGCTCCTGCGCCTCGAGCGTCGCGATCTCGTCCTTGATCGAGGCGAGGAGCCGGTTGCGCTCCTCGAACTTCGCGTTCACCGCCCGCTGCTCGGCCTCGCGCCGCGCGATCAGCTGCTCCGCGGTCGCGTGCTCGTGCCGGAGGGCGCGCGCGTGCTGCTGCACCGCCGTTTTGAACCGCATCACCTGGTCGATCACCTGCGCGTCGAGCTGCGAGATGCGGTCGGCGTTGTCGATGCGGGTGATCAGATCGCCCATGCTCGTGGCGCCGAGCACCACGTCGAGCGTCGTCGGCTGCGAGCGCGTGTAGATCGAGAGGAGCCGCTTGACGACGAGCCGCTGGCTCCGCTGCAGGTTGTGCTTCGCCACCTTGAGCTCGTGGCGGTTCACCTTCTGCTCCGACTCGACCGCCTCGAGGCGGATGTTCGCGAGGTTGATCTTCTCGTTCGCGACGCTGAGCTCGCGGTCGAGCTCGATGATCTGCGCGTAGACGGCGCGGGCCTCCGCTTTCTTCTGCTCGATCGGCCCCGTCGCGAGCGCCGGCGTGACCGCCAGCAGACCGGTCGAAAGCAGGCCGCAGCAGAGCCAGCCCTTCCACCGCCAGCTCCGTGTCGCGGACCCCGTTTGAGAACGAGACCGGCCTGCTACCAGGCTCCGGCACGTCATCGAACGGCCAACCTACCAGGCTCACCGGTCGCACACAAGCCGGAACCGCTCCTTTTTCCCTGCAAAGTGGCATAGCGGCCCGCCTTGCTACGGTCGTGCAGGTGTCCAGAGGAGGGGCAATCGCGTTCGTCGCGCTCGCCGCGGCATCCGCGGTGGCGGCGTTCGTCGCGGCCGGCGGCCGCAGCGAGGACGGACCCGTGGCCATACCGGTGACGACCCGGACAGCACCTTTCACGCCTCGCGCAAAGGCCGCCCAGCCGAAGCCGAAGGCGCTCGAGACCAAGACCTTCACGCTCGTCGCCGGCGGCGACATCGCCTTCTCCGGCTCCGGCGCCACGAGCGCGACCTTCGCGGGCATCGAGCGCTTCCTGCACGCGGACGTCGTCTTCGGCAACCTCGAGGGCACGCTCGCGGTAGGCGGCTCGCCGAAGTGCTCGCCCTACGGCGTCAACGGCTGTTTCACCTTCCGGGCGGCGCCCGATTCCGCGGCTGCGCTCCGCGACGCCGGGTTCACGGTCATGAACCTCGCGAACAACCATGCGATGGACTACGGCTCCGAGGGGCAGGCCGAGACGATGAGCGCCCTCCGCACGGTCGAGCTCCCCTTCAGCGGCCGCCCCAACCAGGTGACGACCCTGCACGTGAAGGGCCTGCGCGTCGCGCTGATCGGGGTCGCGCCCTACAGCTGGGCCCAGAGCCTGACGAACATCGACGAGACGGCCGCCCTCGTGCGCACCGCGAGCCGCGAGGCCGACGTGGTGCTCGTCTACATGCACGCGGGCGCCGAGGGCAGCTCCGCCGACCACGTGCCGAGCGGGCCCGAGACGTTCATGGGCGAGCCGCGCGGCGACTCGCGCGCCTTCGCGCACGCGATGATCGACGCCGGCGCAGCCCTCGTCCTCGGCTCGGGGCCGCACACGCTGAGGGGTGTGGAGTGGTACCACGGCCACCTGATCGCCTACAGCCTCGGCAACCTCGCCGGCAACGGCACGCTCAGCACCTCGGGTTCGCTGTCGCTCAGCTCGCTCCTCTCCGTGAAGCTGACGTCCGAGGGGCGCCTCGTGAGCGGCCGGATCGTGCCGCTCCGGCTCGAAGGGCTCGGCACGCCGGAGTACGACCCCTCGGGCGCGGCCGTCTCGGTGATCAAGACGCTCTCGGCGCAGGACTTCCCGTCCTCGCGCCTCCGCCTCGCGGCGGACGGGTCGCTCAGCGTTCCGTAAGCGGGCGCCGCGCCCACGCGAAGGTCTGCTCGTACCAGCTCAGCTGACCGAGCCCGACCCCCTGCCCCGACGACTGGATCAGCCAGCCGTTGCCGAGGTAGATCGAGGTGTGGAAGACCTGGGCGGCCTTCGAGTGGGGGCCGTTGGCGATGAAGAGCACGTCGCCGGGCTCGAGGTGCGCCATGCCGATCCGCTTGCGCTTCGGCACCTCGCCTGCCATCTGCGCGGCCGTGCGGCCCTGCAGCGTGTCGCCGAGGCCGGGGGCGTCCGCGTACCGCGCCTTGAACACCCGCCACACGAACCCCGAGCAGTCGAAGCCGCGGTCGGTGCGCTGCTCGCCGCCCCACACGTACGGATAGCCGACGAGCGACACCGCCTTCCGGAGCACCTCTTGCTGGAGGGGCGTCAGCGCGGGCACGGAAAAGCCCGCCGCCGCGGTGCGCACGTACGCGACACCCCAGCTCACCCGCGCCGCCTGCAGCGGGGTCAGCTCGGGATCGGGGACGCCCCCCTCGACCTCGCGGCCGAGCGAGAGGAGCCGGGCGGCGGAGAAAGCCGCATCGGCGCGGGTCGCCGGCTGCTCGGGCCGGAGCTCGAGCCTGTCGTCTGCGATGTCCGTGCGGAAGCCGAGCAGGCGCGCCACGACCTCGGTGCCGAACCGCGCCGGCGGCTGGAGGCCGGCCGCCCGGACGCCGGCGGCGAACTGGCGGGCCACCGGCCGCAGCCCGAGCGCCCTGACGATCGCTGCGTCGAGCGTCCTGATCGTGACCGGCGCGGAGGGATCGCGCGGCGCCGGCGGCGGCTTCCCGGCCGCCGTCAGCAAAGCGGCGAGATCGCCGGCCGTAAAGGGGTCCGAGGGGCGGAAGTCACGGGGCCTCCCTGGAAAGAGCCCCGCCTTCGTCACGGCCCAGATCGAGGCCGAGGCCCAGCTCTTCTGCGCGACGCTGCGCGTCGCCGAGGCGGGCGCCGCAACGGCCAGAGCGAGCAGCGCGAGGAGGACGGTTCGCTTCAGGGTTCGCTTCACCACTCACGCCCCATCGGCGTTTTGGGCATCCCTCTTTAGAGGGAACTGCAACGACCTTGCGCGCGCTTTACATCCGGCAGACGTGCCGCTGACCGACCGCGTCGACCATTGCGGAGTAACGCTCTTCGCACTCGACCGAAACGGAGACACGCACCATGCGCAAGCTCATCTCGCTTCTCGTCCTGGGGTTGGCTCTCTGCGCCGCCGGCTTCGCGTCCGCGGACAACGCCCCGTCGACCTCGGCGGCGCCCGCCGCGGGTCACTGGTTCGCCGGCACCGTCACCGCCGTCGGCCAGGACAGCCTTACCGTCGGCGTCCTCTGGACCGGCCCGAACGACGGCTCGCTCAACGGGCAGTCGGTGACCGTGGCCGTGACCGACCACACGCGCATCAACGAGAACCGCCGCCACCACCCGATCGCGCTTGCCGACATCGCCGTGGGCGACCTCGTCGCGATCCGCGCGGCCGCAAACCCGCCGGGCGTCCTCACCGCCGCCCGCATCCACGTCTTCTGCAACTGCCACTGGATCGGCGGCAGGATCGCGAGCGTGGGCTCGACGAGCTTCACCCTCGAGGTCAAGCGCTCGGGGCCGTACGACACCGTGCTCAAGAACACCACCGTGACGCTGCAGGTCAACGCCTCGACCGTGTACATCCGCGGCCGCCACGGCCAGCGCCGCATCGGCTTCTCCGACCTCAAGGTCGGCCAGCCGGCCGCCGTGGTCTTCTCCGCCGACGGCTTCTTCCGCGCCCCGGGCTTCGACCCCACGAAGGCGACCTTCGTCGCCAAGCGCGTGCGCGTCGTGAACCCGCACGAGACGCCGACCGCGACGGCCGACGCCTCGGTCACCGCGAACGTCGCTGCGTAGGACGGCTCTTCAGCCCGGGAGCGCCGCCAGGCGCTTCCGGGTGATCTATCTGACGCCGGTGATCTCGGTGATCCGCACGGCCCAGCGGCCGCCGGCGGCGACGAGCTCGCCGGCGCCGAAGCGCTTCCCGTTCACGAACAGCTCCACCGGATCGTCCACCTGGCGATCGAGCGTGATCGCCGCGCCGGTGTCGAGGCTCGAGGCCTGAACGAGCGAGAGCCGGGTGCGCCCGAGCTCGGCCCGGAGCCTCACCGTCACCTTCTGCACCGCCTGCGGCGGCACCGAGTGCTCCTGGTCGCCGAACCGCTGCAGCGTCTGTGCAGCCGCCCGGTCGTCGAAGACGCTCGTCAGGCGGATCAGGAGCGCGTTCGGGATCAGGTGCACGAACCGGATCGCCTCGCCGTCGACCGTGTAGGTCACGGCGGTCGCGCGCGGGGCCAGGTCGATGCCCACGAGCGCCTCGCCCGGCGTGTCGAACGCGCGCGTCTTCGCCGGCGACAGCTCGAGCTGCTCGGCCAGCAGCGCGCCCGTCGTCGCGGCGGCGGTGTCGATCAGCCGCTCGGCGGCCCCGCCGATCGCCTCGATCTCGGCGTTCGAAAGTGCGCCCTCCCCGGCCGAGGCCGGGTCGCCGCCGTTCGCGAGCAGCGCCAGCTTCCGGGCCGCGCGCCGGCCCATCACGATGATGTTGCCGCCGCTCGAGCCGTGCACGTAGGAGGCCCAGGAGACGACTCCGAGGGGCGGCAGGCCCTGGAGCGCGAGCTCGCCCTTCATCGCCAGGGAGACCTGGCCGCGCTCCACGGGGGTGGGCGACAGCGCGCGCAGCACATCGGCGACGCCGTCGGCGACCGACTCACCGAGCAGGAGCAGTGCTTCGTCGCTCGTCATCCCTTGCCTCCGGTCTTGGTCAGGATCTCGACGGCACGGAACTCGCCGATGCGGCCCGGCCGGCAGATGTGGGTGGAGGTCTCGCCGCCGAAGAGCCGCACGCCGGCCTCGATCGGGCCGAACTCGATCGTCTGTCCCGGCTGCAGCCGCAGCGCCTCGTCGAGGGTGAGGTCGATCGCGCCGACGTCGACGCGCATCTCGACGTCGATCGGCAGCAGGGCCTCGCGAAGGGGGCCGCCGTCGTAGTCGACCTCGCGGCGCTCGCCGAAGTGGCCGACGGAGAGCTGCTCGAGGATCGGCTCGACCGCGACGTGCGGGAAGATCACTGTGAAGGTGGACGAGCCGCGCTCCAGCTTGACCTCGACGGTCAGGCCGAGGACGGCCTCGCTGGGCGTCACGAGCTGGACGTTGCTGAGCTGGGTGTCGACGTGCATCAGCTCGAAGGTCGTGCCGACCGACTCGCCCCAGGCGACCGCGAGCTGCGCGATCAGCTTCTCGAGCAGCCGGTAGCTGAGCGCGAGCTCGATCTCGGTGAGCTCGGGGCGCTGCGGCAGCGTGAGCCCGTCGCCGCCGAGCATCCGATCGAGGCAGTACTGGAGCAGCGGCAGCTCGCACGCGAGCAGCGCGCGCTCCTCCCCCGGCCGGACGCCCATGACGCCGAACAGGGAGGCGGCCGGCAGCTCGGCGGTGGCGCTCGCCCAGCTCATCTGCTGCGTGCTGATCAGCTGGAAGTCGAGCGGCAGCCGGAGCTCGGCGGAGAGCTGCGTTCCGATGGCGCGGCAGAACGCCTCGTGCAGCCGCACGATCCGGCGCTGGTGCTCCTGGCTGAACTTCGTCGGCCGGGAGAAGTCGATGTCGCGGATGCGCGGCTGGCGCGCTACGACACCCGGCGACGCCTCGAGCGGCTCGTCAGGCGGCAGGTCGAGGTCGATGTCGAGCTCGAGGCCCGGCTCCTCCGTCGCTGCCTCCGGCTCCGGGATCTCGTCTTCGGGCGGCGTCGCGTCGTCCGTCACGTGTCTTTAATCGTTCGAGGGAGGTTGTGGTTGAGGCGCTCAACCGCGCCGGGGCAGCGTCGATTACCGGCTCGTCCCCATGCGGCCCTTCCGCTTTCAGCTGGAGTCGGTCCGTGCGCTCAGCGAGCACGCTGAGGCATCGGCACGGCTTGCCCTCGCGACCGAGCTGGCCGCGGGCGTCGCCCTGGGCGAGGAGCTCGACCAGGCGACCTCGGCGCTCGAGCAGGCCTGGAACGTGCCGCTCGTCGACGGCTCCGTCGTCAGCGCGTGGGACCTGCTGGCCACCGATGCCTACATCCAGCGGCGCGAGAACCACCGCGCCGAGGTGATCGAGGCGCTGCTGCTGCAGGAGCGCAAGATCGAGGCGCAGCGCGCGCTCCTCGTCGAGGCGTCGCAGAGGCGCCAGACGCTCGAGCGGCTGAAGCTGCGCCGCAAGGCCGCCCACCGCGCCGAGCAGGAGCGCGCGGAGCTCGCCTACCTGAACGAGGTTTCGCTCCTGCTGCACGACCGCCGCGAACGGGACGTCCTGTGACCCTCGTCTCCGCGCTCGAACGGATCGCCGAGCTGACCCAGCTCCAGCAGCCGCAGCAGGCCGCGCCTGCCGCTCCCGCCCCGAGGTCGTCCGGAGGCTCGACGTTCGCCCAGGCGCTCGCGACCGCATCGGCGCCGAAGGCGGCCCCCGGGGCGTACACGAACGAGATTCAGACGGCGGCGCAGCGCTACGGCGTCGATCCGTCGCTGATCAGCGCCGTGATGTCGCAGGAGTCGGGCGGCGACCCGAACGCGACCAGCCCCGCGGGTGCCGAAGGGCTCATGCAGCTCATGCCGGGCACCGCGCAGAGCCTGGGCGTCTCGAACCCGTATGACCCGGCGCAGTCGATCGACGGCGGCACGCGCTACCTGAAGAGCCTGCTCGACCGCTTCGGCGGCGACACGCAGCTCGCGCTCGCGGCCTACAACGCGGGCGCCGGCGCCGTCGAGCGCTTCAACGGCATCCCCCCGTACCAGGAGACCCAGAACTACGTGTCCAGCATCACGGGCAAGCTCGGAGGGCAGTCATGAGCTCGATGGCCGTTTCGGCCCCGCCGGCGGCCCCGCCGGCGGCTCCGCCCGCCGCACCCGCCGGTGCCGGTGACGGCGCCGCCCCGCAGGACGATTTCGCTCCCGCTCTCCAGCAGGCGATGGACGGCGATACCTCGAAGGCGCCGGCCGGCGCGAAGGCGCCGAAGGACGCGAAGGGGGCGAAAGACGCGGCCGAGACGCCGGCGACCTGCGACGCCGTCCCAGGAATGCCGCTGCCCGATGCGGCCACGCCGCCCCCGGTGGAGGTGGCGCCGCCGCCCACTGCACCCGACGCGACCCCGCTTCCGGTCGTGCCGCAGTCGACCGTGGAGGCGCCGCCGGTCGCGGAGGCCGCTGCCGCGCCGGTCGTTGCCGCCGCAGCCGCCCCGCTGCCTCGGGTTTCCGCTCCCGCTCCGGCTTCCGCGCCCACCGCTTCTGCCCCGGCGCAGCCCGTGTCCGACGCGCCCGCCGCCGCGCAGCACCTCGCCGCAACCGCCCCGGCCGCGGCGCCTGCCGCGGACCCGGCCGTACAGCCGGTCGTGGCAGCACCCGCGCCGCCCGCGACTCAGGCTGCGTCCGCACCGGCGCCGCAGCAGCAGGTCGACACCAGCGAGCTTCCCGCTCCGGCTCTCGCAGCGCCCCCTGCGGCCGCTCCCGCGCCTGCGGCCGCTCCCGCGCTTGCGGCCGCTCCCGCGCCTGCGGCCCCGGCCGCCG
>JADMIO010785020.1_pt1 | contig 46094 bp, 37 predicted proteins | sample 8958161 | NCBI WGS metagenome assembly JADMIO01 (sample SAMN16585339, study PRJNA669376) | soil metagenome | isolation source: Crop rotation soil | place: USA: Cullars Rotation, Alabama | collected 2011
CTTTCCCGAAACCCTTGCAAATGCTGGATTTTCTGCCTGTGGACAGCCCCTCAAATGTCAATAGGTGCGCCCCTCATCTGTCAGCACTCTGCCCCTCAAGTGTCAAGGATCGCGCCCCTCATCTGTCAGTAGTCGCGCCCCTCAAGTGTCAATACCGCAGGGCACTTATCCCCAGGCTTGTCCACATCATCTGTGGGAAACTCGCGTAAAATCAGGCGTTTTCGCCGATTTGCGAGGCTGGCCAGCTCCACGTCGCCGGCCGAAATCGAGCCTGCCCCTCATCTGTCAACGCCGCGCCGGGTGAGTCGGCCCCTCAAGTGTCAACGTCCGCCCCTCATCTGTCAGTGAGGGCCAAGTTTTCCGCGAGGTATCCACAACGCCGGCGGCCGGCCGCGGTGTCTCGCACACGGCTTCGACGGCGTTTCTGGCGCGTTTGCAGGGCCATAGACGGCCGCCAGCCCAGCGGCGAGGGCAACCAGCCGAGGGCTTCGCCCTGTCGCTCGACTGCGGCGAGCACTACTGGCTGTAAAAGGACAGACCACATCATGGTTCTGTGTTCATTAGGTTGTTCTGTCCATTGCTGACATAATCCGCTCCACTTCAACGTAACACCGCACGAAGATTTCTATTGTTCCTGAAGGCATATTCAAATCGTTTTCGTTACCGCTTGCAGGCATCATGACAGAACACTACTTCCTATAAACGCTACACAGGCTCCTGAGATTAATAATGCGGATCTCTACGATAATGGGAGATTTTCCCGACTGTTTCGTTCGCTTCTCAGTGGATAACAGCCAGCTTCTCTGTTTAACAGACAAAAACAGCATATCCACTCAGTTCCACATTTCCATATAAAGGCCAAGGCATTTATTCTCAGGATAATTGTTTCAGCATCGCAACCGCATCAGACTCCGGCATCGCAAACTGCACCCGGTGCCGGGCAGCCACATCCAGCGCAAAAACCTTCGTGTAGACTTCCGTTGAACTGATGGACTTATGTCCCATCAGGCTTTGCAGAACTTTCAGCGGTATACCGGCATACAGCATGTGCATCGCATAGGAATGGCGGAACGTATGTGGTGTGACCGGAACAGAGAACGTCACACCGTCAGCAGCAGCGGCGGCAACCGCCTCCCCAATCCAGGTCCTGACCGTTCTGTCCGTCACTTCCCAGATCCGCGCTTTCTCTGTCCTTCCTGTGCGACGGTTACGCCGCTCCATGAGCTTATCGGGTCCACTCGCGAACGCAGAAAGGCCCACCCGAAGGTGAGCCAGTGTGATTACATTTGCGGCCTAACTGTGGCCAGTCCAGTTACGCTGGAGTCACTAGTATTTAGGTGACACTATAGAAGCGGCCGCGACAACTTGTCCACGTGGAATTCTAAGCTTAGGATCCCAATGTGCTGGAAAGTCCTGCCGGCCGACAAGGACGGCGATCCGAACGACAGCTTCCGCCTCGAGATCGTCGACGACCAGACGATGAAGCTGACCCGTTCCGGCGGCGAAGCGCAGGACGGCTCGATCATCCGCATCCGCTGCGCCGCCGAGTAGGCCGTGACCGACCCCGCGGCCTGGCTCGCGCAAGTCCGCCAGCTCGAAGCACGCGGCGAACTGCTGCTCGCCTACGACACCGCGCTGCACGGGCTGGAAGAACATCCCGGCGACTTGCGCCTGCGCCATCGCGCGGTGCTCAACCTGGCCAAGGCCGGCGCCACCGCCAACGCGGAAAGCGAATTCGCGCGGCTCGGCTTGAACGATTGCGACGACGGCGACGTCGCCGCGCTGGAAGCGCGCATCGCCAAGGATCGCGCGCTGGATGCGTCGGGCACGGAACGTCTTGAGCTGCTCAGCCACGCCGCCGATCTGTACGAGGCCTTGTATCGGCGCAGCGGCGACTACTACCCCGGCGTCAACGTCGCCAGCCTGCGTCTGCTCGCCGGGCAACGGGAAGCCGCCGAACGCGTCGCGCGCGAAGTCCTCGCGTTGTGTCGCGCCGGCGGTGCTGCCGGCGACGACGATTACTATCGCCCCGCTTCCGAAGCCGAGGCGGCGCTGGTGCTCGGCGATGCCGCTGGCGCACGCCAGGCATTGGCCCGCGCCGCGGCCGCCGGCATCGATCTCGCCGCGCGCGCCGCCACGCGTCGGCAATTGCGCATGCTGTGCGCGGCGCGAAACATTGCCGACGACGTGCTCGATCCGCTCGCGTCGCCGACGGTGATCCACTACACCGGCCACATGATCTCGGCACCCGGCGTCAGCAGCGGTCGCTTTCCGGCGGCGCGCGAAGCCGCGGTCGCGGCGCAGATTGCCGAGCGTTTGGACAGGCACCGCGTCGGTTTCGGCTACGGCCCGCTCGCCAGCGGCGGCGACATCCTGTTCGCCGAAGCCCTGCTCGCGCGCGGCGCCGAACTGCACGTGGTGCTGCCGTTCACGCACGACGAATTCATCGACATTTCCGTGGCACCCGCTGGCGCTGACTGGCCGGCGCGCTTCGAACGCTGCCTGCAACGCGCGACCGCGGTGACCTACGCGACCACCGACAGCTATCTCGGCCACGACTGGGTGTTCGCCTACGGCTCGTTCGTCGCGATGGGCATGGCGGTATTGCGCGCGCGCTTCCTCGACGCCGACGTGTTGCAGCTCGCGGTGTGGGACGGCATCGAAACCCAGGGCATGGCCGGCACCGGCTTCGACGTGCGCACCTGGCGCGACGCCGGGCGCGCGCTGGAAGTGATTGCGCCGGCCGCTGTTTCCGACACGCCGTCGACGGCGCCAGGCGCCGCGAACGTGGCGAAGACGCGCGGCGATTCCGTTCCAGGAAAAGGCTCCGCGACCGCCGGCCAGCGCGAGCTGAAAGCGATGCTGTTCGGCGACGTGCGCGGTTTCAGCAAGCTGACCGAAGCGCAGATTCCCGCTTTCGTCGATCACGTCCTCGGCGCGTTCGGCCGCGTGCTGGCGCGCTACGGCGAGCGCGTGCTGTATCGCAATACCTGGGGCGACGGCCTGTTCGTGGTGCTCGACGATGCCCCGACCGCCGCGCAATGCGCGCTCGAGCTGCAGGCGGAAATGGCGGACATCGACCTGCCCGCCTGCGGCTTGCCGGAAACCCTGGCATTGCGGCTGGGCGGACATTTCGGCCCGGTGCTGGAAACCACCGATCCGGTGTTGCACCTGACCAACTACTTCGGCGCGCATGTCAGTCGCACCGCGCGCATCGAACCGGTGACGCCACCAGGTGAAGTGTACGTAACTGAACAATTCGCCGCCCGCCTCGCGCTGCAGCCGAACGGCTACGCTTGCGACTACGTCGGCCAGATCCCGGCCGCCAAGAACTACGGCACCATGCGCATGTACCACCTGCACGCGCCGCGATCCGGCTGAGGGCGCGGCGACCACCGACGAAAAGGAGTTCGTCATCGATCTGTACAGCGGCTATCCCTGGTGGCTGGCGAAGAACGGCATCCTGCGCAGCTATCCGGCCTTGCGCGCCGACGCCGACTGCGACGTGCTGGTGGTCGGCGCCGGCATCAGCGGCGCGCTGATCGCCGATGCGCTGTCCGCGGCGCGCATGCGCGTGCTGATGATCGACCGCCGCGAGGCCGGCTGGGGCAGCACCGCGGCGAGCACTGCGCTGCTGCAATACGAGATCGACACCGAAATGCAGATACTGGCCGAACAGTTCGGCATCGACGACGCGGTGCTGGCTTATCGCTCCTGCGAACAGGCGGTGCAGCAGTTCGGTCGATTGGCGAAGAGGCTGCGGACGGTCGATTTCCGGCCGATGCAGAGTCTGTATGTCGCCAGTCGCCACCGCCACGAAAGGCGCCTGCGCGCGGAAGCGAAACTGCGCCGCGCGCACGGCTTCGACGTGCAGACACTGGAGCCGGCGGCAATCCGGTCCCGCTTCGGAATCGAGGCGCCCGTGGCCTTGTTGACGCGCGTCGCCGCGGAAGTCGATCCATATCGCTTCACGCATGCGTTGCTCGCCCGCCTGCGTCGGCGCGGGGTCGCCATCCACGGCCGCACCGAGTTGGCCGGGTTCACCGCGCAGCGCAGCGACGTGCGCGTGCGGACAAGCGATGGCCGCACCATCCGCTGCCGGCAGCTGGTGTTCGCGGCGGGCTATGAAAGCCAGAATCACCTCGACCAGCGCGTCGCCCGCAACCGCAGCAGTTACGTCTTCGTCAGCGAGCCGCTTGCCGGCGGGACGGAACAACTGCGCGACACGCTGCTGTGGGAGTCCGCGCGCCCTTATTTGTACCTGCGCACGACGCGCGACCAGCGCGTCATCGTCGGTGGCCTCGACGACAGCGTGGACATCGCCGGCAAGCGCGACGCGCGCCTGGAAAAGAAATCCGGGGCACTGGCGAAGCAGGCGGCGCAGCGCCTGCCCGCATTGGCGCTGACGCCGGCATTTTCCTGGGCCGGCACGTTCGCGGAAACCAAGGATGGCCTGCCGTTCTTCGGGCCGCACGAGCAGCATGGCCCGCGCGTGCATTTCGCGATGGCCTACGGAGGCAACGGGATCAGCTACAGCGTGATCGGCGCGGGTATCCTGCGTGCGCTGATACAGGGCAAGTCGCATCCTTGCGCCAAACTGTTCTCATTCGAACGGCTGAAACGCTGATTGCATCGGCGTGGCGCCGGCTCACAACTGCAGGAACAGACAGCCCGCGCGCTGCGTGACCGCGAACTCGCCGATCGCCGGCGCCGCGTGCGTGCCCTGGTTCTGCACCAGCTGTACGACGCCGTCGTTGGCATCGAAGTAGTAGCCGTCGACCAGCGGCTGCTGGCTCATGCGCTGCAGGCGTTGCATGATCGGCTTGGCCTGGCTGCTGGACATGCCGGTCCAGTCGTAGGCGGTCGCCAGCTGGTTGACGTCGCCGTTGCCCAGCGCTTCGCGCAGCGTCGCGGTCAGTTGTTCCGGCGTGCGTGCGCACTCGGCCACATGCGGATGCTCGCGCAGGCGCTCGATCGGGCTGTCCCGGCGGGCGACCGGAGTCATCAGGTTCTGGCCGTCCATGGCGCCGTCGTGCATCAGCTCGCGCAGCAATTCCGGCGGAATCGGCGTCGGCGTGGCGCCGAGCGCGCGGCACATGCCGTCGGTATAGATGCCGTTGCCGCTGCCATCGTCGCAACGGGAAACATGCACCGCCGTCGCCTGCGCGGGCGCGAATTGCGCGGCCAGCATCGCGCTGGCGATGAGGGTCCATTTGGCTATCCGCATGTCCATATGCGTTCGCACCTTGTTTTTGACTTGATCCGATGATCAAGTCGCGCGCATGAACTCGCGCTGCGAATTCATTGAACCTGCATGAAACACCCAATCCGGTTCACAGCGACTTCATTGCGATGAACGTCGTGTTCATTGCTTCGAGGCATTCCAGACCGGCACGTCGATGTAGCTGTCGCCATGCCATTGCACCTGCAACGGTTCGCCGGCGTCGGCGATGGTCTCGTCGCTCACGTCCTTGCCGGAGCCGTAGTTGATCTGGAGATCGGGTTGCTTGCCGATACTCAGCACCACGACCAGCCGGCTGCCCGGCTGCAGCAATCGGCTGGTCGCCCGTTCGCTGCGAAACATCAGTCGCTGGCGTTTGCCCGGCGTCAACAGATGCCTGCGATTGCGGTCTCTGGCATAGCTGGCGCGACCCATGTAAGTCGACAGATTCAGATAACTGCCATCGGCCATTTTTTCGTACAAGGCGACGCTGACATCCATGTCGCGCTTGCTGGCGACGAAATCCAGCTGGCCGGAGAACAGGCCGCTGACTTCGGTCGGCCGGGTGACGGGATCGCCGACGAACACCAGGCCGTTGTGGTCGTCGAGTGTCGGTGTCAGCGACAGTGGCGACGCGGTCCACGCCGCATCGCTGCGGTCGCTGAAGTCGACGCGCTGGCTGCTGGCTTCGTCGCGCGCGGGCTTGTCGGCGCTCAGCGGCAACGGCTTGCCTTCGGCGCCGCTGCGCAGATACAGCCGCAGCGTGCCATTGCTCATCGCCGCCAGCGACGGCGCGTGCTTCCATTCGTTGCCGCCCATGACCTGGTAGTTGACCCGGTCCTGCAGCAATTGCGGTTTCGGAGCGCCCTTGAACACGTGGTCGAACCACTGGAAGCGCAACTCCTGGATATCGATGTTCGCGATCGGATCGATCTCGTAACCCTGCACGACCGGCTGCACGCCGGTCTGCATCGTGAAATGCTCGTAGGGGCCAATCAGCAACGTGTGATCGGCGCGCGGGTTGTAACGCGTATGCTCGTTGAAGTAATACAGCGCGCCGACCTGCGCACCGTCGAAATAGCCGGTGGTCGCCAGCACCGGAATGTCGATCGCGGCGAATTCGCGGCGATACGGGATCATCGCCTGCCAGTAGGCGTCGTAGCCCGGATGCTGAAGCCAGCGGCGGAAAACCGGATTCGGCTTGCCGTCGATCCGGTCCTGCTCGCGATAGGCGCTGCCGTTCCGGTACCAGTTGCGCTCGAGCGTGTCCCAGCGCTTCTGGTCGCCGTAGGTGGCATCGTCAAGGGACTTGTTGTCGCCGATGTAGAACGGCCAGGGATAGATGAAGCTCATGAATACGTTGCCCTGCATCGGCACGTCGATGCCCGGCGCGGCCGAGGCCGAGGTCATGATCGCCTTGAGCGCGCGCGGCAGGTGCTTGGCCGCCGCCCATTGCGTGAATCCGTTGTAACTGCCGCCGTACATGCCGACGCGACCATCGCTCCACGGCTGGCGGCTGATCCACTCGATCACCGCGCGTGCGTCATCGCCATCATGCTCGTAGGGCGCGATCACGTCCGGACTGCGGCCCTTGCCGCGCGAATAGGCGACCACGCTCGCGTAGCCGTGCGCGGCCGCGGTCTTGGCGTCGATCATCGCCCACTCGTCGTTGGCGTAGATGGTGAAGCCAAGCAGAGTTGGCAGCGGCGTCTTCACCGCTTTCGGCCGCACGACGATCGCGGCGATCTGCGCGCCGTCCGGCGTGCGCACCAATACGTCGGTGGCAATGTCGTAGCGTCGTGCGTCGTCCTCGGCGATCAGTGCGTCCGCCAAGGGCAGGATGGCGGCATAGACGTCACGAACCTGGTAGGTGTGCAGCAGGCTCAGGGCGTCGGCCAGGGCAATCGTCGATTTCCCCTTTTGCGGCGCCAGCGCCGCTTGCAGATCATCCTGCATCGCCGCCAGATTGGCGCCGAAGGAGAACTGCGTCGCCCGCGCGGCATTGTCACCCAGGCCGGCAAATGCGCTGCGAAACGCTTGCCGGAAGGCATCGTCGAAGGCGCCGCCCGTTGCCTGCTGCGCCAGCTTGGCCTGCGCGTAGATCCGGTATTGCGCGTAGAAGGCCGCGCCCTGCTCCGCGCCGCCATTGCCGCGCAACTGGCGCAGGCTGTCGATCGAAGCGATGGCATCCGAATACTTGCCGGCCACCAACTGCAGCCGGAACAGATTGCCGAGATATTTGTCGCGGTCCGGTTCCCGATACGCGGCGATGGCGTCGCTGGCCAGTGTCGGCATGCTTCGCGACAGGGCGGCATCGTCAGTCGCCGCGTCGCCGGCAAAGCGCAGTTGCTGGGCATGCGCCAACGGAATGAGGCAGAAAAGAAAAAAAGCGCGCAGCAACGATTTGCTCATGGATCGGCCCGTTCCTTCCGTGGAGGCTGGATGTCGACCCATTCTAAACGACAGGCATCGGCAAACCGTGGCTTTGTCCCCCGCAGAAGGACTGCCTGCATAATCGTTGCCGGAAAATTTCCGGCCGCAGGAGGCCAACCATGGACAGCACGACCGATCGCATCGAAGCCCACGTGCGACTCGACTCACCGCGTTCACGCCTGTGGCCGGCGCTGGCCGAGGCCGAGGCCTTTGGCGACTGGTTCGGCGTCGACCTCAAGGGCCAGCGCTTCGTCGCCGGCCGGCATGCGCGCGGGCACATCACCCATCCGGGCTACGAACATGTCGTCTGGGACGTGCTGATCGAACGCATCGAGCCGGAACGGCTGCTGTCCTTCCGCTGGCATCCGTATGCGGTCGATCCGGCGGTGGATTATTCCGGCGAGCAGGCGACGCTGGTCGAATTCACGCTAGAAGATGTGGATGGCGGCACCCTGTTCCGGGTGGTCGAATCGGGGTTCGACGAGATTCCGGCTGCGCGGCGCGACGAGGCGTATCGCATGCACGTCGGCGGGTGGGCACAGCAGATGAAGAACATCGCGGGGTATATGGCTGCGCACTGACGCGATTGCGCGGCGAGTTGCTCGTCATTCCAACGGTTTTATTTCGTCATCCCAGCGCAAGCTGGGACCCAGGTTTTTCCTGACATTTTCTGGGTCCCAGCTTGCGCTGGGATGACGGTGAATGAAATCACGGCGGCTTGTTTTCTCCCCGTCAATGAAAATTCCGCGCGCGCGGCTGCAGCGTGCCCAGCAAATCGCTGCAATCATGCAGGCGGCGCGCGACCAGGTGCTGCACGCCGTCGACGGTTTCCCAGCGGCCGTCGACGACCAGCAGGCGCGAGCCGGTCAGTTCGCGGCGCTGGCGTTCGGCGAGGTCCGGCCAGACCACGACGTTGACCGAGCCGTCTTCGTCTTCCAGCGTCACGAACACGGTGCCGCTGGCGGTTTGCGGCCGCTGCCGCAGCGTGACCAGGCCGGCGTGGCGGACAGCGCTGCCATGCGCCACGGCCAGCAGTTCGCGCGACGGCCGGCAGCGCCTGGCGCGCAATTGTTTGCGCAACAGTTTCAGTGGATGCGCGCCGAGGGTCAGGCCGACACTGGCGTAATCGGCGAGCGTCGATTCGCCGGCGCTGGGCGGCGCCAGCACGATGCGCTCTTCCGCGGGCGCGGCGACGCCGGCAAACAACGGCAGCGTCGCTTCGACGCCGCCCGCCGACCAGCGCGCGCGATTGCGATGCCCCGCCAGGCCGCGCAGCGCGTTCGCTTCGGCAAGTTGCGCCAGCGCCTTGCGGTCGAGACCGGCGCGCTCGGCCAGGTCGGCGACATCGGCGAACGGTTTTTGCCGGCGCGCCTGCACGAGGCGTTCGGCGGCGTCCTGGGCCAGGCCGGCGATTTGATTGAGGCCGATGCGGATGGCGGGTTGCGGGGATGATTTTTCGCTTGGATTGGCATGGCTGCGAGGTTCGGCAGCTATCGCGGCTGGCGCCGCTCCTACGGAAGTGCGTGGCTCCAGCTTGCACTCCCAGTCGCTGCAGCGCACGTCGACCGGACGCACTTCGATGCCGTGGCGGCGTGCGTCCTGCAGCAGCTGGTCGGGCGTGTAGAAGCCCATGTGCGTCGGCGTGTTGATCAGGGCGCAGGCGAACGCGGCGGGCTCGTGGTACTTCAACCAGCAGCTGGTGTAGGCGACCAAGGCGTAGCTGGCGGCGTGCGATTCGGGAAAGCCGTAGCTGCCGAAACCCTTGATCTGCTCGAAGATCTGCGCGGCGAACTCCTCGCTGTAGCCATTGCCGAGCATGCCGGCGCGCAAGCGTTCGCGATGCGGTTCCAGGCCGCCGCGGCGTTTCCAGGCGGCCATGGCGCGGCGCAGCTGGTCGGCCTCGCCCGCCGTGTAGTTGGCGGCGACCATCGCGATCTGCATCACCTGCTCCTGGAACAGCGGGATGCCGAGCGTGCGGCTCAGGACTTTTTCCAGCGCCGGCGACGGATACAGCACCGGGTCGATTTTCTGGCGCCGGCGCAGATACGGATGCACCATCTTGCCTTCGATCGGTCCGGGCCGGACGATCGCGACTTCGACGACGAGATCGTAATAATTGGCCGGCTTCAGTCGCGGCAGCATCGCCATCTGCGCGCGGCTCTCGATCTGGAACGCGCCGACGGTATCGGCGCGCTGGATCATTGCGTATACGTCCGGATCCTCGAGCGGAATGGTGCCGGTGGTCAGGTCGCGGCGGCCGCTGGCGCGCAACATGGCCAGGCAGCGCGAGATCGCGCCGAGCATGCCGATGCCGAGCACGTCGACCTTGAGGATGCGCAAGGTATCGAGATCGTCCTTGTCCCACTGGATCACCGTGCGTTCCGGCATCGCCGCGTTTTCCACCGGCACCAGCGTGTGCAGCGGCGCGTCGCTGATCACGAAGCCGCCCGGATGCTGGGAAAGATGCCGCGGGAAATCCATCAGCTGCGCGGTCAGCGCGAGCACGCGCCTGAGCACCGGGCTGCCGGGATCGAAGCCGGCTTCGCGCACGCGCTCCGGATCCGGCACGGCATCGCTCCAGTGGCCCAGCGTCTTCGCCAGCGCGTCGACCTGGTCGGGCGCGAGGCCGAGCGCCTTGGCGACGTCGCGGATCGTGCTGCGCCCCGAGTACGTGGTGGCGACGGCGGTCAGCGCGGCGCGGTCGCGGCCGTAGCGTTCGTAGACGTACTGGATGACTTCCTCGCGCCGGGTCGAATCGAAGTCGACGTCGATGTCGGGCGGCTCCTTGCGTTCGCGCGAGATGAAGCGCTCCATCAGCATGCCGACCAGTTCCGGGCTGACCTCGGTGATGCCGAGCACGTAGCAGACCAGCGAATTGGCCGACGAGCCGCGGCCCTGGCACAGGATGCCGCGCTCGCGCGCGAAGCGGACGATGTCGTAGACGGTCAGGAAATACGGTTCGTATTCGAGCTCGGCGATCAGGGCGAGCTCGGCGTCGATCTGTCGACGGTTTTGCTCGCTGATGCCGCCGGGCCAGCGCCAGGCGCTTCCTTGTTCGCACAGCTTGCGCAGCCAGCTCGCCGGCGTCTCGCCTTCCGGCACGACTTCCTTCGGATAGCGATAACGCAATTCGTCCAGCTTGAAGGTGCAGCGTTCGGCGATGGCGAGCGTGGCTTCGAGCAGGTCGGAAGGATAGAGGCCGGCCAGCACATCGCGACGGCGCAGATGGCGCTCGCCGTTGGCGAACAGTTTCTTGCCGGCGTCGGCGACCGTGGTGCGATGGCGGATCGCGGTCAGGGTGTCCTGCAGGGCACGGCGGCCGCGCGCATGCATGTGCACGTCGCCGCTCGCGACCAAGGGCAGATCCAGTTGCTTGCCGAGTTCGCGCAAGCGCGCGAGCCGCGCGGCGTCGTCTGGCCCGCGATGCAGTTCGACTGCGAGCCAGGCATTGTCGCCGAAGATCGTGCGCAGCCACGCGCCGTGTTCAGCATCCGGCGTTTCCTCGGGGATCCACAAGGCCAGCAAGCCTGCGCCGGATTCGACGTAATCGGCGAGATCGGCGCGGCACAGACGGTATTCGCCCTTGCGCGCGCGCCGGCGGCCCTGGCTGATCCAGCGGCACAACGTCTGGTAGCCGGCCAGGGTTTCGGCGAGCAGCACCAGCTTCGGTCCGTCGGCGAGCCGGAATTCGCTGCCGACGATCAGCGCGATGCCGGTCGCTTCCGCGGCTTCGTGGGCGCGCACGATGCCGGCCATCGACGCTTCGTCGGTGATCGCCAGCGCGCGATAGCCGAGCGCCCGCGCGCGTTCGAACAATTCCTCGGCCGAACTCGCGCCGCGTCCGAAACTGAAGTTCGACAGACAATGCAGCTCGGCGTAAGCGGGCGCGGATGCGCTCATGCGAACCAGCCGTGCAGCATGAACGGGCCGGTTTCACCGGCGGCGCAGAAGGCCCAGGCGCGTTGTCCGGTGGAGGTTTCGACCACGTAGTAATCGCGTTGCGTGTCGCCACCATCCCACCAGCCGCTCTCGATGCGCTCGGGGCCGGCAAGGACGCGCGCGCGCGGATCGCGCAGCGGAATCGGACGTGGCAGCAGCCAGCTCGGACGTGGCGCCTGGGCGGCGTAATTGTTGTTCGCGTCCGCATCCTGCACGCGCCGCCAGGCGCGTTCCGGGCGATGATCCTCGGTCGCGGCGAGCTGGTAGACCGCCGCGTTGCCCAGGCGTGCGCGCAGGCGTTCGCGCAACTGCGTCCACGGCATCGCCTGCTGCGAACGCTGATCGAACAGTTCGGTCGCGGCCGGCACGAATGGCGGCAGTTCCCGCGCCAGCAAACGCATGCCGCGCACCGGTGCCGGGACTTTCGTCAGTTCCAGCCGCCCCTTGGCGAGGTCGAACAAGACGCCGGCCTCGCGCTCCGGCGTGAGCAGGCCGACGACGACATCGCTGTCGGCATGATCCTCGTGTTCGAGGCGGACGACGAAGCGCTGCACGCCGCCATCGCGGCCCGACAGATAAGCGGCGAGATCGGCGACCAGGCGGCGCAGCGGAAACAGCAGCGCCTGCGAATTGCCGACTTCGTAATTGAATTCGATGCGCGCGTCGAATACGTCCGGCGGCCGGTACAGCGGCAGGACTTCCGGCTGTCGGCCCGACAGGCGATCGAGATGCGCGAGCAGTTCGGGGCCGTAGCGCTTGCCCAGCGCCACGCGCGGCAACGACAGCAGTTTGCCGAGATCGCGGATGCCCATCGCCGCCAGTGCGCTCGCGGCTTCGTTCGGCAGGCGTGCGCGCCGCAGGGACACGGCGGCCAACGCCTGCTGCATGGATTCGATGCAGGTCACGGCCAGGCCATCGCGATGACCGGACAACACCCAGGCCGCGCTGGCGATGGGCGCCAGTGCGATGCGATGGCGGAAACCCAAGGCGGCCAATTCTTCGCGCATGCGCGCTTCCAGGCGCGGCCAGGGGCCGAACAGGCCGAGGCTGCCGGCGACCTCCAGCACCACCGCGCCGGGAAACGCGACGCTGACTTGCGAGCTGTAGCGATACGCCCACGCGGCCAGGAAGTGCTGCCAACGCGCGACGTGAGCGGCGGCGTATTCGATCAGGTTTGTTTCCGCGCACAACGCCTGCGCCGCGCCCAGCGATTGCCCGCGTTGCAGGCCGCATTGCGCCGCCGCGGCATTCACCGCGACCAGCACGCGCCGCTGTGCCGGGCCATCGACCAACGCCAGCGGTCGATCAGGTTCGGGGTGTCGCCGAAGGACACCATCCAGTGCCAGGTGCGGCAGCAACAAGCAGGCCCAGAGCATGGCGCGCCGGCATCAATGCGCGGAATGCGCAAACGGGATCGGCCGCGCCGGCGGCAGCGCGCCGCGGCATTTCAGCACGCGGATCTGTTCGTCCTGCAGTTGCAGGCGCAGCACCGCCGGCGACGGATTGCGCGCCGCGCGCAGGTCGCGGAAGGCAACACCAAGCGCACGACCGCTTTCGGCGGCGACCTGCAGGCGGCGCAGCGCGCGGTCGTCGGCCTGTTGCGGCCAGCACAGCACCGCCGACAAACAGCCGGAACGCAGGCATTGCTCGCTCGCCCACAGCGCCTGCTTGTGATCGGCTTCGATGATCCGCACGCGCCGGAAATCGACGCCGGCCGCGCTCCACGCCGCCGGAAACGGCAGGTAGGGCGGCGCGATCAAGGCGATGTCGCGGCCGGTTTGCGTCAAGCGCGCCAGCGTCGGCAGCAGCAGGCGCAATTCGCCGACGCCGTCGGCCGCGATCAGCACTTCCACCAGCGCCGCATCCGGCCAGCCGCCGCCCGGCAGCACGGCATCGAGCAAGGCGTGGCCGGTGGCTTCGGCATCGGCCGGCAATTCGACCGGCTTGCCGCGCCAGAGACGGCGATCCTGCAGCAAGCTGCCCAGCGACACGACGGCGGCCATGCTCAGGCGCTCCGGACGAGGCCGCAGTACAAACCTTCGATGGCGAAATCGGCATCGGCCGGCACCACGATCGGCGCGTAATCAGGATTGCGCGGCAGCAACAGGATCTGCTGCTTGCTGCGCTTGAGGCGCTTGACGGTGATTTCGCCGTCGAGGCGGGCGACGACGATCTGGTTGTTCTCGGCGACCGGCGTGCGGTGCACGGCGATCAGATCGCCGTCGAGGATGCCGTCGTCGCGCATCGAATCGCCCTTCACCCGCAGCAGGTAATCCGGCTGCGGGAAGAACGTGGCGCGATCGAACACCTGCTGGCCCTGGTAATCGGCGTCGGCGCCAATGGGTGCGCCGGCGGCGACGCGGCCGAGGATCGGCAAGGTGATGAGGTCGGCACGAGCAGGCCGCGCCGCGGTATTCAGACGAATGCCGCGCGCCTTGCCCGGCAGCAGCGACAGCACGCCCTTCGCCTCCAACGCCTGCAAATGCTTGCGCGCCGAGCGCGCCTGGCTGAAGCCGAACGCCTCGGCGATTTCCGCCCAGGTCGGCGGCAGGCCGTCGCGCTCCATCCGCTCGCTGACGAAGTCCAGGATCTGTTGCTGGCGGTGGGTCAGGCGGCTCATGGTACCAATATAGGTGCCTATCGGGGAAAAGCCAAATCCGCCGTCCCGGCCCCGTCAAATCAAGGTCTTGGCTGGCCGGATGGCTTTTTCGGAGGAATGGCGGCGGAAATCCGCCGCCGGCCAGGCTGAAGATTTACCGTTCTCGGTCTCATCGACCGAGACGGTTCAGCCATGGCGGGCGCGGGCCAGCCGCGGCCATGCCCAACCCAATAGCAGCCATGCCGGCAGCAGGAAGACTGCATGCCAGAGCGTGGTGAGCTGCGGATTCGCACTCAGGTCGAACAGCGCCACGCCTTGCAGCGCGCAATACACGGCAACGATCAGCGCCAGTTCGAACGGACGCGCATTGCGGGATAGCGCGCCCAGGCACAGGCCCCAACTGACGATCGAGGCGCTGATCACCAGCGCGGCAATCACCGCGAGCGGGAACGTCGCCAGCAAACGCAGCAGGCCCGGCATGGTCAGGAACAGCAGCAATCCGAAACCGATCGCGAAGCGCGCGGTCAGCAGCCGGCGCAGGATGTGCGGCGCAGCGAACACCAGACCACCGGTGCCGTGATCGTTCTCGCGCAGGATGCCGCGGGCCAGGATATCGAGCGGCAATATCCAGGCCAGCAACATGCCGAACTGGAAGACTTGTGCGCTTCCGAATATCTGCAATCCGAACGCGACCAGCATCGCCAGCCACCACCAGATCCGGCGCTGGCGCAGCGCGAGCTTCAACTCGGCGACCGCGAGTATGCCAATCGGCCCGCGCGCGAACGGTCCCAGTAGTCGATCAAGCCAGCGCAACTGCAAGCCCGCCTGCGATCGCGATTTGCCGGTCGCCGAGCCGCGCGCCGCCGCCCAGTCCAGCAAAAGCGCGGCCAGCAGTACGCCGATCAGTGCGCCGAACAACCACAATGCGCGGCCCAGTATGTCGATCGCGCGAACGGGCCAGGATTTCCAGACGAAGCGTACCGGTGTTTTCTTGATGCCGGCGTGTCCGATCGTGAATGCGTACTTTTGCGGCGCGCCGGTCTGCTGCTCGCGGACGCGATGGAAATCGCGGGCGACCATGACCAGGCCGTTGGGATCGCTGCGCCAGCCGTTGCGCATGCCGTCGTTGGGCGTGTCGAGTCCGGAAAGCGGCACCGACAACAGCACGATCCACAAGATGAAATACAGAACATTGCCGGCAGTGCGCCGGAGCCAGGGCAGCAAATCGAACCAGACGGCGAACATCGCGGTCATCGCCAGGCCCGGCAGGTTCAACAGCAGCACGGGCTTGACCAGTTCGACCAGGTTGAACGCGCGGTCTTCGCCGCGAACGTATTGCGCCAACAACGCCACGCCCAGTCCGGCGCCGATGATCAGCGCGAAAATCGCCATGTGGCTGGCCCATTTCGCCAGCAGATAGGCGCCGCGCGTCATCGGCGTGGCCACCAGCAATTGCCAGACGCGGGTATCGATGTCGCGCACCAGCGTGCCGCGCACGACGTAGAAACCGAACAGGCTGAGCAGCGGGCTGTACGCCATCGCCAGCACCATGCCGACCCAGGCGCTGGAATAGGCGCCGCGCTCGCCATTGTTGAGCGACACGACCAGGTAATGCGCTTCGATCGGCGGAAAGCATTTCCAGGTGGCGACGATCATCAGGCCGAGCAAGGCCCAGAAGCGCGGACTGCGCGTGCGTTCGCGCAGATCGGCGGCGAGGATGGCCAGGAACCGTTGCAGCGCGGCCATGTCAGTGCCGCCGGGCGTCGGCGCCGAGCAGCCACGTGTAGGCGTCTTCGAGCCCGGGCGCGACCGACTGCGCGTCCGCGTGCGGCGCTTCGTCGCCGACCACGCGCACGCGGATGCCGTCGGGGCGGCGCAGCGACGCGCAGACGGTGAATTTCTCGCGCACTTCCGGCAATCGTTCCGGCGCCAGCGTCCATTCCCAGACATGGCCTTCGGCCTGCGCCTGCAATTGTTCTGGCGTGCCGTGGAAGCGCAGCCTCCCGGCCGACATCACCGCCAGCGCCGTGGCGCTCGCTTCGACGTCGGAGACGATATGCGTGGACAGGATCACCAGGCGCTGGCCGGCAAGCTCGGTGAGCAGATGCCGGAAACGCATGCGTTCCTCCGGATCGAGGCCGACGGTCGGTTCGTCGACGATCAGCAGCGCCGGATCGTTGAGCAGCGCCTGGGCGATGCCGACGCGTTGGCGCATGCCGCCGGAAAATTCGCCGAGTCGGCGATCGGCAGCGTCGCTCAAACCGACCAAGCTCAGGCAGGCTTCGACGCGTTCCTTTGCCGCCGCGCCGGACAAGCCCTTGACGGCGGCAAGAAACACCAGGAATTCGCGCGCGCTCAACGCCGCGTAGACGCCGAAATCCTGCGGCAGGTAACCCAGGGCAACGCGCAAGGCGTTCGGTTCCGAGGCGATGTCGATGCCGTTCCAGGTGACCTTGCCGGCGGTCGGCCGCGCCAGCGTGGCGAGGATGCGCATCAGGGTCGATTTGCCGGCACCGTTCGGGCCGAGCAGGCCGAGGATGCCGGGGCCGAGGTCCAGGCTCAGATCGGACACTGCCGCGTGACCGCCCGGATAGCGATAACTAACTGAATCCAAAGAAAGTTCGCAGCTCACCATGATCATCTCTCCGGGACCAGGAGGCCCGGGCGGCATGCCGGGGCTGATCCTTTTCGTGCTGGTAGTGTAGTTACCTACAACACCTATTCACATAGGCCGAAAGACAGGGGCGCCCCGCCCTTCCGATGGCTTCGCGCGATAATTGCCACGGCGTCTCGGCACAAGGAAACGTGATGGACCCGATCGCATTGGCGCGCATCCAGTTCGCGGCCAACATGAGTTTCCACATCCTGTTTCCGACCATCACCATCGCGATGGGCTGGTTGCTGCTGTTCTTCAAGCTGCGTTTCCGCGCCACGCAAGACGGCAAGTGGATGGAAGCCTACGGTTTCTGGGTCAAGGTGTTCGCGCTGAGCTTCGCGCTGGGCGTGGTCAGCGGCATCACCATGAGTTTCCAGTTCGGCACCAACTGGCCGGGCTACATGAACACCGTCGGCAACATCGCCGGCCCGCTGCTGGCGTTCGAAGTGCTCAGCGCGTTCTTCCTGGAAGCGACCTTCCTCGGCGTGATGCTGTTCGGACGCAGCCGCGTTTCCGACAACGTGCACACGCTGGCGACGTTCCTGGTTGCGTTCGGCACGACGCTGTCGGCGTTCTGGATCCTGGCGCTGAACTCGTGGATGCAGACGCCGGCCGGCTACACGATGATCGCCGGCCACGCGCATGCGCTGAGCTGGCTGCAGATCATCTTCAATCCGTCGTTCCCGTACCGGCTGACGCACATGCTGTTCGCCTCGGCACTGACCGCGAGCTTCCTGATGGCGGGCGTGTCGGCGTACCAGTGGCTGCGCGGCGATCGCGCGCCGGCGGTGCTGGCGGCGCTGCGCACCGGGGTGTTCGTCGCGGCGACGATCGTGCCGTTGCAGATCTTCGTCGGCGACGCGCACGGCCTGAACACGCTCGAACACCAGCCGGCCAAGATCGCGGCGATGGAAGGCGTGTGGAATACCGAGCGCGGCGCGCCGGCCTTGCTGTTCGCGCTGCCGAACGCCAGCGAGAAGCGCAACGATTACGCCATCGGCGTGCCGAAGGTCGCCAGCCTGATCCTGACGCATACGCTCGACGGCGAGATCAAGGGCATCAACGACTTCGGCGACAGGCATCCGCCGGTGGCGCCGCTGTTCTGGGGTTTCCGGATCATGGTCGGCATGGGGCTGCTGATGCTCGGAGTGTCGTGGCTTTCGGCCTGGCGCCTGAAGAAGCATGGCGAACCAAATCCATTGATCGCCCGCGCATTGGTGGCAATGACCTTCTCCGGCTGGCTGGCGACGCTGGCCGGCTGGTACGTCACCGAGATCGGCCGGCAGCCGTACCTGGTCTATGGTTTGCTGCTGACCCGCGACGCTGCGTCGGCGACACCGACCGCGCTGATCGACATCTCGCTCGGACTGTACCTGTCGCTGTACGCGGCGCTGATCCTCGCCTACGTCAGCGTGCTGCTGCACCTGGCGCGCAAGCGTGGCGCGAAACAGGCGGGCCAGCCCGCGCTCGGCCAGGAGCTGCCGGCATGAACGAAAGCACCTGGCTGCCGCTGACCTTCCTGGCGCTGATGGCGCTGGCGATGCTGATCTACGTCGTGCTCGACGGCTACGACCTCGGCGTCGGCATCCTGCTGCGCGGCGCCGACGACGCGCACAAGGACGCGATGATCGCCTCGATCGGCCCGTACTGGGACGCCAACGAAACCTGGCTGGTGCTCGGCGTCGGCATCCTGCTGGTGGCGTTCCCGCTCGCGCATGGCGTGATCCTCGGCGCGTTGTACCTGCCGGTCGCGTTCATGCTGACCGGCCTGATCCTGCGCGGCGTCGCCTTCGATTTCCGCGTGAAGGCGCACGCCGATCACAAGCCGTTGTGGAATCGCGTGTTCCACCTCGGCTCGTTGCTGGCGGCGTTTTCGCAGGGTTTCATGCTCGGCATCTACATCCTCGGCTTCGAGTACTCGTTCGCCGCCATCGCCTTCGCCAGCTTCATCGGCCTGAGCCTGATCGCCGGCTATGCCCTGCTCGGCGCGACCTGGCTGATCCTGAAATCGGAAGACACGCTGTACCTGCGCGCGCTGCGCTGGGCGCGCATCAGTCTGTGGCTGACCGGCCTCGGCATCGCCGCGGTGTCGGTGGCGACGCCGCTGGTCAGCGCGCGCATCTTCGAGAAATGGTTCACGCTGCCGCACCTGCTGATGCTGTCGCCGATCCCGCTGCTGACCCTGCTGCTGTTCGTCATCTGCGAGCGCCACCTGAAACGCCTGGCGAGTGCGGGCGAAAAGCGCATCTGGGTGCCGTTCGCGTGCGCGGTCGGCATGTTCCTGCTGGCCTTCGCCGGCCTCGCCTACAGCCTGTTCCCGTTCCTGGTCGTCGACCGCATCACCTATGTCGACGCCGCCAGCGCGCCGGAATCGCTGAAAGTGATGCTGATCGGCATCAGCGTGACCTTGCCGGCGATCCTCGGCTACACCGCCTATTCGTATCGCGTGTTCTGGGGCAAGACGCGGGAGCTGAGCTACTGATTGCGTACGCTGCCGGCGAAATCCGATCCGCGTCGTTCAATCTCAACTGCTGAGACGAGGCTCAGCTCTCCTAGGCTTCTTTCCGGGAGCCCGCCATGTCCGTGCCGCATCTGCGCCTTGAACGATCGGACCGGCGCGCCGGCTTCGCGCTGGCCAGAACCAGCGACGCCCTGACCGAACGGCTCGCCGACAAATACGGCGAGCGCATCACCGGCCGCTTCGTCGTTCCGGCGCGCGCCGGACAATACGCGCCCTTGCCGGAACACCTGCCGCCGACGCTGGCGCAGGCGCTGCGCCTGCGCGGCATCGGCCAGCTCTACAGCCACCAGGCCGAAGCCTGGGACGCCACGCAGCGCGGCGAGCACACGGTGGTGGTGACGCCGACGGCGTCGGGAAAAACCTTGTGCTACACCCTGCCGGTGCTGGCGGCGGCGATGCGCGACCGCGCCAAGGCCCTGTACCTGTTCCCGACCAAGGCGCTGGCCCAGGACCAGGTCGCCGAATTGCTGGAGTTGAACCAGGCCGGCCAGCTCGGCGTGAAGGCATTCACCTTCGACGGCGACACTCCCGGCGATGCGCGCCAGGCGATCCGCCTGCACGGCGACATCGTGGTCAGCAATCCGGACATGCTGCACCAGGCGATCCTGCCGCATCACACCAAGTGGGCGCAGTTCTTCGAGAACCTGCGCTACGTGGTCATCGACGAGATCCATACCTATCGCGGCGTGTTCGGCTCGCACGTGGCCAACGTGCTGCGCCGGCTGCGCCGGGTCTGCGCGTTCTACGGCGTGCACCCGCAATTCATCCTGTGCTCGGCGACGATCGGCAATGCCCGCGAACACGCCGAGGCGCTGATCGGCGACACGGTCACCGCGATCACCGAAAGCGGCGCGCCGACCGGCGAGAAACATGTGCTGCTGTGGAATCCGCCGGTGGTCAACGCCGATCTCGGCCTGCGCGCGTCGGCGCGCAGCCAGGCCAACCGGATCGCGCGGCTGGCGATCAAGGCCGGGCTGAAGACGCTGGTGTTCGCGCAGTCGCGGACGATGGTGGAGGTTCTGACCAAGTACCTGAAGGATGTGTTCGACCACGATCCGCGCAAACCGGCGCGTATCCGCGCCTATCGCGGCGGTTACCTGCCGAGCGAGCGCCGCGCCGCCGAACGGGCGATGCGCGCCGGCAGCATCGACGGCATCGTCAGCACTTCCGCGCTCGAACTGGGCGTGGACATCGGCAGCCTCGACGTCGTCGTGCTCAACGGCTATCCCGGTTCGATCGCCGCGACCTGGCAACGGCTCGGCCGCGCCGGCCGCCGCCAGCAGCCCGCGCTCGGCGTGCTGATCGCCAACAGCGATCCGCTCGACCAGTACCTGGTTCGGCATCCGGATTTCTTCCAGGACGCGCCGCCGGAACAGGCGCGCATCCACGCCGACCAGCCGCTGATCCTGCTCGACCACATCCGCTGCGCCTCGTTCGAGCTGCCGTTCCTGGGCGGCGAGCCGTTCGGGCCGGTCGATGCCGCGCCGTATCTGGAAGTGCTGGCCGAAACCGACGTGCTGCATCGCGAAGGCGAGCGCTGGGAATGGATCGCCGACAGCTATCCGGCCAACGCGGTCGGCCTGCGCTCGGTAGCGGACGGCAATTTCGTCGTCGTCGACCGCACCGACGGCCGGCAGACGATTCTCGCCGAAGTCGACTACAGCGCGGCGGCGCTGACCCTGTATGAAGGCGCGATCCACATGGTGCAGTCGGTGCCCTACCAGGTCGAACGCCTCGATTGGGAAGGCCGCAAGGCCTACGTGACGCGCACGCACGTCGACTATTACACCGACGCCATCGATTACACGCGATTGAAAGTTCTGGAACGCTTCGACGGTGCGCGCACCGGCGCCGGCAGCACGCACCACGGCGAAGTGCATGTCGTGCGCCGGGTATCCGGCTACAAGAAGATCCGCTACTACAGCCACGAAAACGTCGGTTACGGGCCGGTCAACCTGCCCGACCAGGAACTGCATACCAGCGCCGTGTGGTGGCAGTTGTCGGCGGGCGCGCTCGAGCAGGCGTTCGCTTCGCGACAGGATGCGCTCGACGGTTTCCTCGGCGCGGCATACGCCCTGCACGTGGTCGCGACCGTGGCGGTGATGGCCGACGCGCGCGACCTGCAGAAAGCCGTCGGCAGCGGCGATGGCGCCTGGTTCGCCTCCACCGACGGCCGTGGCCGCGGCCAGCTGCGCGGCATCGACGGCAAGCCGATGGCATCGGCGCAGGTCGAACAGTTCACGCCGACCGTCTATCTTTACGATGCCTTTCCCGGCGGCATCGGCCTGAGCGAGCCGCTGTACCGGCGCCGCGACGAACTGCTCAAGCGCGCCGGCGAACTGGTGATGCGCTGCGATTGCCGCGCCGGCTGCCCGGCTTGCGTCGGCCCGGTCCTCGCAGCGGACGAAGGTGGCGAAAAAACGCCGAAGGAATTCGCCGCGTGCGTGCTGGCACTGCTGGCGCAGGCATGAGCGAGCTGGCGGAACGCCTGCGCGGACTGCGCCGCGAAGCGGGCCTGCCGATGCCGGCGCTGGCCACGCGTTCTCCGATACCGGAAGAATTGCGCAGGCTGCTGGGTATCCGGGTCCGGAAGACTGTTGTTTCTCCCGCGCATACGATCGTCGATCGCGACGTTCCCGGGGAGGAAATTTCGAGCGGGCTGCGCTACACCGAAAAACTTTTTTCTTGCGGGATGTCGCCGCCAACGGTCGACGCCGGTTTCGCCGGCCTGGGCGACATCGCCCGCATCCGCCTGCTCTGCTTCGACACCGAAACCACCGGTCTGGCCGGCGGCACCGGAACGCGCGCTTTCATGATCGGCGCTGCCGACTGGCAAGGCAATGAGCTGCGCGTTCGCCAGCTGACGATGACGAAGATGGCAGCGGAGCCGGCGATGCTGCGCACGTTCGCCGGCTGGGTCGATGACGCCACCGTGCTCGTCAGCTACAACGGCAAGAGTTACGACGCGCCGCTGCTGAACACGCGCTACCGCCTGGCGCGCCTGTACAGTCCGCTGCCTGGCCTGGCGCATCTGGACCTGCTGCATCCGGTCCGCCGCCGCTGGCGCGGCGTCTGGCCGAACTGTCGGCTGGCGACCGCCGAACGGCAATTGCTGAACGTCGTGCGCGAGGACGATCTGCCCGGCTCGGAAGCGCCGCGTGCCTGGCTCGACTATCTGCGCGGCGGTTCAGCCGCGAACCTGCGCCGCGTGGCTGAACACAACTGCCAGGACCTGCGCAGCCTCGCGGGAGTCCTCGGGCATCTGGCCGGATCTGCGCCTATAGTCGCCGTGCGCTGACCGGGTCTTGCAGGCCTGTACGCGCCTTGGCTGACGTTAGGACCCAATGAGCCGATCCGCCGTTCCCAACACGAGGAATTTCCCATGTTCCGGATGCATCGATTGCTCGCCCTGCTGCTCCTGTCCTGCGTCGCCTCGTTGCCGGCGCAGGCCGAAACATTCAACACCTGCCACGCGATCATCGCCAGTATTCCGACCGTGATCACCGCGCAGGGCGTGTATTGCCTGACGCACGACCTCACTACCGCGATCACCAGCGGCGACGCCATCGACATCCAGACCAACAACGTCACCATCGACTGCAACGGCTACAAGATCGGCGGCCTGGCGGCTGGCGCGGGTTCCTTCACCTATGGCATCGATGCCATCAACCGCCAGAACATCACCGTGCGCAATTGCGGCATCCGCGGCTTCCTCGAAGCCGTCCACATCGACGGCGGAGCGGGAGACCTGATCGAAGACAACCGCTTCGACAACAACCTCTTCGTCAGCATGTACCTGGGCGCCGACAACAGCCGGGTACGGCGCAACGCGGTGTATGACACCGGCGGCGCCACGGGCAGCGATCAGAGTGTCGGCTTGTCCATCTCGGCGACGGCAACCGACAACATCGTCTCCGGTGTATTCGCCGTCGGCGCGAATCCCAACAACGCGGGAATCATCATGTTCGGCGATACCGCCGAAGCCCGTGGCAATCAGGTCAGCGGCGTGCTGACCAGCGGCTCGGGGACCGCAGTGGGAATACAGGCCAATGGCATCGGTATCACGCTCAGGGACAATTCCGTGGCCGCATCGGTGATCACCGCCGGCAACGGCATCGGCGGCCACGGCAGCACCGACACGATCTGCATCGGCAACAGCGTCCACAATTTCACCACGGCGATGGCCAGCTGCAAGGATGGCGGCGGCAACAGCGGCGACTAAAGCGAGTCCTTGATGCGGCCTGCGCGAGCAGGCTTCGAGCCGCCAACCTCAGCAATGGAGAGTGCAAAATGCGTTCGATTCGCGAGTTGCCCGTCACCCTGATCCTGTTGGGCGGCCTGGCCGCGGCTCCCGTCCAGGCCGAAACCTTCCATACCTGCGGAACGACCATCGCCAGCGTTCCGACCGTGATCACCACGGCCGGCGTCTACTGCCTGAGCCATGACGTCAACACCGCGATCACCAGCGGCAGCGCCATCGCCATCAACAGCAACAACGTCACCCTGGATTGCAACGGCTACAAGATCGGCGGACTGGCCGCGGGTTCCGGGTCGAACACGATCGGCGTCTATGCCGCCAGCGCCCGCCAGAACATCACCGTGCGCAACTGTGGAATCCGCGGTTTCCTCGAAGGAATAGATTTGGCGGGAGGCGCGGGCCATCTGGTCGAGGACAATCGCCTGGACAACAATCTTTATGCCGGCATCGTGGTCCAGGGCGATAACAATCGGATACGGCGAAACGCCGTCTACGACACCGGCGGCAATTCAACCGCAGACCAGAGTTTCGGGATCAGCGCATCGGGGGACGTAATCGACAACACGGTCGCGGGTGTTTTCGACATAGGACCCAGCCCCAACAACCGGGGAATACTCATGACGGGCGATAGCACCGAGGCCCGCGGCAACCAGGTGCGCGGAATCGCGACCTCGGGATCGGGCGAGGTCGCCGGCATCATCGTCTACGCCGACGGCGTGACCCTGCGCAACAACTCGGTATCCGAGCAGGCGCTGACCTTCGGCGAAGGCATATTTGGCGCGGGCAGCAGCAACACGATTTGCACTGGCAACACCATCTTCAAGTTCAGCGCGCCGATCACGTTCTGCCAGGACGGCGGCGGCAACGCCAGCAACTAGACTTTCACCATCTCCACCTGCGGGAAAAACACGATCATGCCTTCATTGCCAAAATCGTTCGGACTTTTCATCCTTCTGGCCGGCTTGTTCGCCAAGCCCGTCTTCGCCGAAACCTTCCACACCTGCGGCACGATCATCGCCAGCGTGCCGACCGTGATCACCACCGCCGGCGTGTATTGCCTGAACCACGACGTCAACACGGCGATCACCAGCGGCAATGCCATCACCATCAACAGCAACAACGTCACGCTCGACTGCAACGGCTACAAGATCGGGGGCCTGGCCGCCGGCGCGACATCGACCGCCCACGGCGTGGGCTCGGACCTCACCCGCCAGAACATCACCGTGCGCAATTGCGGCGTCCGCGGCTTCTATACGGGCATCGCCCTGCTGGGCGGCGCCGGTCACCTGGTCGCGGACAATCGCCTCGACAACAACCTGGTATTCGGCATCGTGGTCGGCGGCTACCATAATCTGATCGAGCACAACCGCGTATACGACACCGGCGGCTTCTCCGGCGGCAATTTCGGCTTCGGCATCGACGCTTCCGGGGACGTGATCGACAACATAGTGGATGGCACATTCGGCGCGACCGCCAACAACAGCGCCTACGGGATCGAGATGGATGGCGACGGAACCGAAGCGCGCGGCAACCGGGTGAGCGGGCTGCTCGCAACCGGCACGGGCAGTGCCACCGGACTGGATGTTTTCGGTGTCGGCGTGACCGTACGCGACAACTCGATCGCGGTGCCCGCGGCCTCTCAGGGCAACGGAATCGCCGGGCTGAGCGCGACCGACACGGTCTGCATCGGCAACACCACGCTCAAGTTCGCCACCGCCATCACGCAATGCCAGGACGGCGGCGGCAACGTCAGCAACTAGTCGATCCACACGCCCCAAGGAGCAAGCCGACATGAATGCGAGTCGATGGATTCTCGTATCGCTGGTCGCACTGACAGGCTTGGTCTCGCTACCCTCCCGCGCCGAAACCTTCCATACCTGCGGGACCACCATCGCCAGCCTTCCCGTCGTGATCTCTTCCGCGGGCGTGTACTGCCTGAACCACGACATGAACACGGCGATCACCGGCGGCGACGCCGTCACCATCAACAGCAACAACGTCACGCTCGATTGCAATGGCTACAAGATCGGCGGGCTGGCCGGCGGCAGCAACTCGACGGCCGTCGGCATCTTCGCCGACACCCGCCAGAACATCACCATCCGCAATTGCGGCATCCGCGGCTTCTACGATGGTATCTTCCTCAAAGGCAGCGGCGGCGCTGGCCATCTGGTCGAGGACAACCGCCTCGACAACACTTTGCTCGAAGGCATCACTGTCCAGGGCGACAACAATACCGTGCGCCGCAACCGCGTCTACGACACCGGCGGCTATGCGTCGGCCGGCTCGATCGAGATCGGGCTCGGCATCTCCGCCCAAGCGGACATCATCGACAATACCGTGTCCGGGGTGTTCACCAACGCTACCGATTCCTACGCTTTCGGCATTCTCATCAACGGCAAAGGCAACGAAGCGCGCGGCAATCGCGTGAGCGGCCTGGTGTCGGCCGGATCGGGCTCGGTGATCGGAATTCAGGTCAACGGGTTGGAGACTACGGTCCGCGACAATTCCTTCGCCGCCACCGATTCGACCACGGGCTATGGCATCGAAGGTAACGGCAGCGTCATCTGCGCCGGCAACATGATTTCCAAGTTCACGACGCCGATGTCCGCGTGCACGGACGGCGGCGGCAACGCCAGCTACTGAACGCGCCGCCGCAATCACCCACGTGCGACGTGCGCGGGCCGCACGGCAGGCGAATTCCGGATCACTCGTCGCTTGGGCGCCGGACGCGAGTCGAACAGCATGATCGAATCGGATTTCAGCGCGCCGGAATCGCCGCGCCTCGGGCCGGTCGGCATTGGCACCACCCTGCCCACCATCCTCGTCCACGCGGGTTATTCGCACTACAAGGCAAGTCGCGCCGATCGAAATACGTCGTCCGCTGGACGCAGCCAACCCCACCGGGCGTAAACTTCCAGCATCATCCGGGGAGGGAGGAAATCCGCCATGCTTGCCAGCCGTGGATTTATTGCGTCCTTGCTTTTCTGCGCCGCGGCATTGGCAACCACGCCGAGCCGGGCGGAAACATTCCATACCTGCGGCACGGTCATCGCCGCGCTGCCGGCAGTGATCAGCACGCAAGGACTGTACTGCCTGAGCAAGGACCTGAACACCGCCATCGCCAGCGGCAATGCGATCGATATCCAGACCAATAACGTCACCATCGATTGCAATGGCTTCAAGATCGGCGGCCTCAACGCCGGCACCAGTTCGAATGCCGTCGGCATCCGTGCCGACAACCGTCAGAACATCACCGTCCGCAACTGCGGGATCCGCGGCTTTTCGGAAGGGATCAGCTTAAGCGCTGGCGCCGGGCATCTGGTCGAAGACAACCGGCTCGACAACAATCTGTATATCGGCATTCGCACCCAGGCCGACAACAGCACGGTGCGTCGTAACCGCGTCTACGACACGGGCGGCGCGGCAGCCGGATCCAACAGTTACGCCATCGCCGCTAACGCCGACGTCATCGACAACACGGTCTCGGGCGTTTTCTCGACGCTGGCCAATCCCGTGTTGCTGGGCATCTACGTGATCAGCACGGGTAACGGCATCAGCGTCAGCGGCAATCGAATCAGCGGGCTGGCGGTGACCGGCTCGGGGTCCGGTTATGGTATTTCCGTCAACGTTTCGGGCATCTCGGTGCGCGACAATGACGTCTCGGCGTCGGCGACGACGAACGGCGCCGGCATCATCGGGATTTCCAGCGACACCGTCTGTTCGAACAACCACGTCCACAAATTCGCGACGGGAGTCGGCAACTGCCAGGACGGCGGCGGCAATGTCAGCAACTAGAGACAGGTCAACGGCGTCCCTTGCAGACAATCACAGGACAGCGGATTGGCCGTCGGTTCCAGCGCCCTTGCTTGCGGCATGAGCCCTTGGGAAGCGGCTAGAGATCACCGGCCGCACCCGCTGTTCCGTGGCTATCATGCCTTGCCGCGGCTGCGATCCGGGACGGATGCGGGACGCGGCTGGCGGCATCTGCAGTGACGCGAGCAGCGCCCGCGTCACGGGCATGCCGGATCACTTCCCGCCGATGAAATCGCGCTTGCCGATCGCCACGCCGTTGTGGCGCAGGATGTTGTAGGCGGTGGTCAGGTGGAAATACAGGTTCGGCAGGGCGAAGTGGTTGAGGTAGGTGGCGCCGTCGAACTCGAGCTTGCTGCCGTCGCGCATCGGGATCTCGATGTGGCGGGTCGCGGCGTCATTGAACTGTTCCGGCTTGAAGGTCGACGCATAGGCAATGGTCTTGGCGATGCGCGCCTTGAAGTCGGCCATGGTCACCTCGTTGTCTTCCCACTTCGGCACTTCGATGCCGGCCAGGCGCGAGGGAACGCTCTTGCCGAAATCGCAGGCGATCTGGATCTGCCGGCCGAGCACGAACATGTCCGGCGCCAGGCGCGAACCGAGCAGGTTGGCGGAATCGAACTTGAGCGCGTCGGCGTGCGCCTGGCCCTTGTCGAGGCAGGCATCGAGGGCTTTCAGGCTGCGCTGGATGACCGGAACGGTGGCGTTGAAGATGGACATGGTGTTTCTCCAGTTGGGGATGGAACGATCACACGAATTCGTGACAAGACGTCCTTCTCCCCGCATGCGGGAGAAGGGAACAGCTAAGCCTCAGTCATGGCGCCAACCGCCATGGGTTTCAAGTCCGCGCCCAGCGCGACGCGCTCGTCGAAGACAAAGCATCCGCCGCGATAGTGCGCCGCGCCGACCTGTTCGAAGTAGCCGAGGATGCCGCCTTCGAGTTGCAGCACGTGTTCGTAACCGGCGTTCTGCATCCACAAGGCGGCCTTCTCGCAGCGGATGCCGCCGGTGCAGAAGCTGACGATGGTTTTTTCCCTGAGTGCGTCGCGATGCGGCTCCAGGGCTTCCGGCAGGTCGGTGAACTTCGCGATCGGCAAGGTCAGCGCGTTCTCGAAACTGCCCAGCGCGACTTCCTGGTGGTTGCGGGTGTCGAGCAGGACGAGCTCGCGGCCGGCGTCGTCGCGACCGCGCTCCAGCCACTGCGCCAGCCGTTTCGGGTCGACCGACGGTGCGCGCTCCCGACCCGGCAGCAGATCGAACTTGCGGAAGGTGATGATTTCCTTTTTCAGCTTGACCCGCAGGCGCTGGAACGGAATGGCGGCGCTTTCGCTGAACTTGACCGCGATGGCGGCAAAGCGCTCGTCGCTCCTCAACTCGCCGACAAATCCGTGGATGGCAGCGGCTTCCCCGGCCAGGAACAGGTTGATGCCCTCGCCCGCCACCAGCACCGTGCCTCTCAGGGCCAGGGCTTCGCAACGCGCGCGCAGCCGTTCGCGCAACGCCGGCGGATCGGCGATTTCGACGAAATGGTAGGCGGCGATATTGAGAATCAAGGCGTTGCCACTTTGCGGAGCGCGAAATTATAGCTCCGGGGCGGGCTCGCCCCGCCGTTTGGGGGTGCCGCCAGCCCGGAAAGGCTGAGATAATTCGCATCTTGACCCCGTAGCTCAGCTGGATAGAGCGGCTTCCTCCTAAGAAGCAGGTCGTGCGTTCGAATCGCGCCGGGGTCGCCATCATCTGCACATTCAATCTGAATTCGGAGCGTTCAATGACCCACCCCGTCCTCACTGCCCTCGGCCTCGGCGAAAACGAATCCGGCACCTATCTTGGCCGCGGCGAGTGGTCGACCACCCGGGATGCCGGGGTGATCGAGCCGATCAACCCGAGCACGGGCGAAGTACTGGGCCGCGTCTACGCGTCCAGCCAGGCCGATTACGAGATCATCGTCGAGCGCGCGCAGGCGGCGTTCAACGTCTGGCGCACGACGCCGGCGCCGAAGCGCGGCGAAGCGATCCGCCTGTGCGCCGAGGCGCTGCGCAAGCACAAGGACGCGCTCGGTTCGCTGGTCGCGCTGGAGATGGGCAAGATCAAGCCGGAAGGCGACGGCGAAGTGCAGGAGATGATCGACATCGGCGACTTCGCGGTCGGCCTGTCGCGCCAGCTGTACGGCCTGACCATGCATTCCGAGCGCCCCGGCCACCGCATGTATGAGCAGTACCAGCCGCTCGGACTGGTCGGCATCATCAGCGCGTTCAACTTCCCGGTCGCGGTCTGGGCCTGGAACAGCTTCCTCGCCGGCGTCTGCGGCGACATCTGCATCTGGAAGCCGTCGCCGAAGACGCCGTTCAGCGCCATCGCCTCGATGAAGATCTGCAACGAGGCGCTGCAGGCGCACGGTTTCCCGGACATCTTCTTCCTGTTCAACGACGCCGGCACCGAGGTCGCGCAGCAGTTCGTCGACGACCACCGCATCCCGCTGATCAGCTTCACCGGCTCGACCGCGGTCGGGCGCATGGTCGGCGAGCGCGTCGCGCAGCGCATGGGCCGCTCGCTGCTCGAGCTCGGCGGCAACAACGCGATCATCGTCGACGAATCGGCCGACCTGAAGCTGGCGATTCCCGCCATCGTGTTCGGTGCGGTCGGCACCGCCGGCCAGCGCTGCACCACCACCCGCCGCCTGTTCGTGCACGAAAGCATCCTCGAGGACCTGGTCGGCAAGCTGGTCACCGCCTACAAGCAGGTCGAAACCAAGATCGGCGACCCGACCCTGGCGACGACGCTGATGGGCCCACTCACCGACCACAGCTCGGTGCAGCGCTTCCTCGGCGCGGTCGCCAAAGCCAAGGCCAGCGGTGGCACGGTGCGCACCGGCGGCACCGCGATCGAAGGCAAGGGCAACTTCGTGCTGCCGACGATCATCACTGGCGTGAAGAATTCCGACGAAGTGGTGCAGACCGAAACCTTCGCGCCGATTCTGTACGTGATGCCGTTCAAGAGCATCGACGAGGCGATCGCGCTGCAGAACGCCGTGCCGCAGGGCCTGAGCTCGGCGATCTTCACCCAGAACCTGAAAGTGGCCGAGCAGTTCCTGTCGGCGGCCGGTTCCGACTGCGGCATCGCCAACGTCAACATCGGCACCTCCGGCGCCGAGATCGGCGGCGCGTTCGGCGGCGAGAAGGAAACCGGTGGTGGCCGCGAGTCCGGTTCCGATGCCTGGAAGGTGTACATGCGGCGCCAGACCAACACCATCAACTACTCCAACTCGCTGCCGTTGGCACAGGGCATCAAGTTCGACATCTGAGTCGGCGCAGGGGAAATCGGCATGAACGCGAACATCAAGCAGACCAGCAGCCTGGCGATCATCAGCCTGGTCTCGGGCATCCTCGGCTGGACCCTGATTCCGTGGCTGGGCAGCATCGTCGCCATCATCACCGGGCACATGGCGCGCGCCGAGATCCGGCGCAACCCGGACACGATGGAAGGCGACGGCATGGCGCTCGGCGGCCTGGTCCTGGGCTGGCTGTCGATCGTTCTGACCGTGCTGGTGGTGATCGCCGTCATCCTATTCTTCGGTGGACTGGCGACGATCCTGGCGCTTGCCGCGGCGAACGGCGGCCACTGACTCGATGTACGGACTCGCCCGCCCTTTCCTGTTCCACCTCGACGCGGAACGGGCCCATGGCCTTGGCCTGAAGTCGCTGGAAGCGGCCTACCGCACCGGCCTCAATCCGCTGATCTCGCGCAAGCCGGCGCCGCTGAAAACGCGCGCGTTCGGCATCGAGTTCCCGAATCCGGTCGGCTGCGCCGCCGGGCTCGACAAGAACGGCGAACACATCGACGCGCTGATGGCGCTCGGCTTCGGCTTCGTCGAAATCGGCACGGTCACGCCGCGTCCGCAGGAGGGCAACCCGAAGCCGCGCATGTTCCGCCTGCCGCAGCACAACGCGGTGATCAACCGGCTCGGCTTCAACAACGCCGGCGTCGAAGTGCTGGCGCGCAACGTCGAGAAGGCCAAGCGCAACGGCATCCTCGGCATCAACATCGGCAAGAACAAGGACACGCCGAACGAGAATGCCGTCGACGACTACGTGCTGTGCATGGAACGCATCTACCCGCTGTGCGACTACATCACGGTGAACATTTCCTCGCCGAACACCGCCGGCCTGCGCGACCTGCAGCACGAGGAAACCCTGCGCCGCTTCATCGGCGAGCTGCGCGAAGTGCAGGAAGACCTGGCCGCGCTGCACGGCCATCGCACGCCGATGCTGATCAAGCTCGCGCCCGACCTGAGCGAGGCCGAGCTCGACCGCACCGCCAACGTGCTGAATCTGGCGAAAGTCGACGGCGTGATCATGGGCAACACCACGCTCGACCGCGTGCCGGTCGAAAACCACAAATACGCGGGCGAAGCCGGCGGCCTGTCCGGGCAACCGCTGTACGGCCGATCCACCGCCGCCCTGCGCCGCCTGCGCAACAAGCTCGACGACGCGATCCCGCTGGTCGGCGTCGGCGGCATCCTGAGCGGTGCCGACGCCGCCGGCAAGGTCGCCGCCGGGGCGACGCTGGTGCAGTTCTATACCGGCATGGTTTATCGCGGCCCGGAACTGATCGGCGAATGCGTCACCTCGATCCGTCGCCGCCGCGAAGGCGTGGCGTGAGCGCCGATTCATGACCGGCTACCAGCTCGCCGAGAACGTCTCGCTGCAGGGCCGCAATACTTTCCGGGTGTCCGCGCGCGCGGCGATGATGGCCGACGTCAAGCGCGCCGACGCGCTGGCCGAACTCTACGACTACGCGATGCTGCGCAGCGGCCCGGCCATGGTGCTCGGTGAAGGCAGCAACCTGCTGTTCGTCGGCGATTTTCCGGGCGTGGTGATCTGCCTGACGATGAGCGAGATAAAGATCCTCGAAGACCGCGGCGACCGCGCGCTGGTGCGCTGCGACGCCGGCGTCGCCTGGAACGACCTGGTCGGCTGGACGCTGGCGCGCGGCCTGGTCGGACTGGAAAACATGGCGCTCATTCCGGGCAGCGTCGGCGCCGCGCCGATCCAGAACATCGGCGCGTATGGCGCCGAAGTCGGCGAATACATCGAAACCGTGGAAGCGTTCCAGCGCGACACCGGCCAGGTCAAGCGCCTGCCGAAGAGCGATTGCGGCTTCGGCTATCGCGACAGCCTGTTCAAGCGCGAGGCGGATCGCTGGGTGGTGACCGCCGTCGAACTGTGCCTGCCGCGCCAGCACGAATTGCGCCTCGACTACGCCGGCGTGCGCGAGGAACTGGCGGCGATGGGCATCGAACAGCCGCGCGCCGTGCACGTCGCCGAAGCGATCAGCCGGCTGCGCACGCGCAAGCTGCCGAACCCGGCGATCCTCGGCAACGCCGGCAGTTTCTTCAAGAACCCGGTGGTGGCGGCGAGCGTCGCCGAAGCGCTCAAGTCCGAACACGCCGGACTGCCGGTTTATCCGGGCGGCGAAGATTCGCTGCGCAAACTGTCGGCGGCGTGGCTGATCGAAGCGGCGGGCTGGAAGGGCTTCCGTGACGGCGACGCCGGCATCTCCGCGCAACACGCGCTGGTGCTGGTCAACCACGGCAACGCCAGCGGCGAACAGTTGCTGTCGCTGGCGCGGCGCGTGGCGGAGTCGGTACGCGAAAAGTTCGCAGTCCGGCTGGAACCCGAGCCACGCATCATCGGAGCCGTCTTCCAGGAATGAGCGCGCGCCCCGCCCACTTGCGTGCCGCGGGGCTGATGCTGGCCAGCACGTTCTTCTTCGGCCTGATGGCGATCTTCATCCGCTTGTCGTCGCAGCATCTGCATACCTTCGAAGTCGCCTTCTTCCGCAACTTCTTCGGTCTGATCGCGACGCTGCCGCTGCTTTACCGGCACGGCCTGGCGCTGCTGCGCACCGCGCGCCTGGGCCGCTACGTCTTCCGCTGCATCATCGGCATCGGCTCGATGCTCGCCGGCTTCTGGGCGATCGGCCACTTGCCGCTGGCGCAGGCGATCGCACTGTCCTATTCCTCGCCGCTGTTCGTGACCATCGCGGCGAACTGGCTGCTCGGCGAAAAAGTGCGCGGCCGGCGCTGGACCGCCGTGCTGATCGGTTTCGTCGGTGTGCTGATCGTGGTGCGCCCGGGCACGGAGACGTTCACTCCCGGCAGCCTGATCGCGCTGCTGGCTGCGGTGGTGAATGCTTTGGTGTCGATCCAGATCAAGCAGCTGTCGAGCACCGAGCCAGCCGACCGGATCGTGTTCTGGACCACCGCGCTGTGGGTGCCGATGTCGCTGGCGCCGGCGCTGGCGGTCTGGCAATGGCCGCAGGGCATCACCTGGCTGTGGGTGGTGATGGCCGGATTCCTCGGCACGTCCGGACACATGCTGTGGACACGCGCGCTCAAGCTCGGCGAAGTGTCGGCGCTGACGCCGATCAGTTTCATGCAGCTGCCGATCGTCGCGATCGCCGGCTATTTCCTGTTCCACGAAGGCGTCGACCATTTCACCCTGCTCGGCGCCGCGATCATCTTCGCCGCCAACGCCTACATCACCCACCGCGAGGCTACGCTATCGCGGCAGGCGGCGACCAAGCTCAATCCGCAGGACGAGTTGCCGGTGCGCTGACGCAGGGTGCGCCTTGGCGCATCGTCTTCGTTCCGGTCTGCATGGCCGATCAAAAAAAACCGATGCGCCAAGGCGCGAAGCACACGGATGTGCGAGTGCTGCGAGCGGCCCTGCACTCCCTACGGTCGCAGGATGCGCTGAAGCAGCCACCCTACGGCAACGACGGAAAATCCGGGCGTGCGCGCGCGGCCTGCTCTATCGCGGCCATCACCGTCAGCGCTTCGTGTTCGCGCCACGGCCGCGCAACCACCTGCACGCCCACCGGCAGGCCGGCGCTGCCGAGTTCGATCCGCCGCGCGGCGTTTTCGACGCGATCCCGCGATTCCGGTCGCGTAGATTCTTCGTCGTTGCGCACCCGCGTCCACGGCACGACGCCGGCCGGGTAGCCGAGCAGGTTCCAGAGGATGCCGTAACCGCCGGCGACGCCAACGTCGCGGCTGGCGCCGTGGCGGAACGCCGGCAACGCGCAGGGCGGACACAGCACCACATCCGCGCGCGACTCGGCGAGCGTATCGGCGAAGCGTTGCCGATAGTCCATCTGCGCTTCCACGAGTGCCCAATGTTGCGCGGTGCGCTGGTAACCGAAATGGGTCATGAAGTCGCCGAGCGTGCCCTGTCCCGCCGCCCGCAGCAGGCCGCGCGCGAACGCGCGCAGCGGTCCGGGCAGACGCGCCAGTCGCGACAGGTCGCGCAGGCGCGGATCCATTTTCGAGCCGCGCATGTAATCGCGGAAATTTTTTCCGCCGTCGCCGGACAGCAGCGCGAAATACAGATGCACGGCTTCGGGCACGGCTGGCGGCGACCATTCGAATACTTCTGCGCCCGTCTTCCGCAGCGTTTCCGCCGCTTCGCGAACGGCGCGGGCGAGCGCCGGCGATACCGCCATGGTGCCGTCGTCGGTGTAATACGCGATGCGCAACCGGGATACGTCGACGCGCTTGTAGTCGGCCAGCGTTGGCGTCGATTCCGCGTTGACCGCGGCGATCGAATGCAAGCCGAGGGCGATGTCGGCGACGTGCCGGGCCAATACGCCGATCTGGCTGGGCACCGCCTGTTGCCCGAGCGGAACGCCGAACCGCCCCGGGTCGGGCGCGCGTCCCTGCGTCGGCTTGAAGCCGGCGATGCCGCAGAAGGCGGCGGGAATGCGCGAACTGCCGCCGATGTCGGTGCCGAAGCCGAGCGGCGAACCGCCCGCCGCGATGATCGCGCCCTCGCCGCCGCTGCTACCGCCGCAACTGCGCTCGGCGTGCCAGGGATTGTTGGTGCGTCCGTAGGCCGGATTGTCGCTTTCGTAATACAGCAGGCACTGCGATACGTTGGTCTTGGCCATGATCACCGCGCCGTCGCGGCGCAGTTGCCGAACGTAGGCGTCATCGCGCTCGGCGGCGATGCCTTTGCGCCAGGACAGGCCGAAGGTATCCGGCGTGCCCGCCACGGCGAAGCATTCCTTGACCGTCACCGGAATGCCGTGCAACGGGCCGGCGATTTCGCCGCGCCGGCGCGCCCGGTCCGCTGCTTCCGCGTCTTTTCGCGCCTGCGCGCGCCGGTCGACGACCACGGCATTCAGCGCCGGATTGACCTGGTCGATGCGCCGCAAATGCGCCTCCAGCAATTCGCTGCTGGACACGTCGCCGCGCTGCAGGAGCTCGGACATGTGCGCGACCGGGATGTCGGTGAGCTCCAGATCCTGTTTCGCACTCATCGCCATGACTCCGGACGGACCGCGACTGCATTCATAGATATCGAAGCTTCCTACGCAAGGCGCGCGCGAGCCGGATGCGCGCCAGCCGAGCACCGCTTGCCAAGGCAGCTCGAACAGTTTCGCGCCCGGCCGGCGAGCGCGCTACTCGCATCGGCGATCAGTTTGGCCACACAGCGATGTGCTGGCGACGCAGCCCGCGATGCAGGCAACGAATTTCTCAAGTAGATTGCCGCTTTGGAATGAACGAGTGCCCGCGATGCCCGAATACAAGATTTCCCGCCTGCTGATTCCGGCCGTCCTGGCGGCGCTGGTCGCCGCCTGCGACGACCACGGTCATTTGCTCGGCAGCGACCTGTTCAAGCCGAAGACGACGGCCAATGCCGCGCAGCCCGCGTCCGGTTCCTCCATCACCGTGACCTTTCCGGCGCCCGCCGACATGCCGCCGGTCGCGGCGCCTGAAGTCGCCGCGCCGGAGCCCGCCCTGCCAGCTGCAGCCGGTTCACCGGAAGCCACCCGCGCTTTTGACTTCCCGTATGGCGACAGCAGCACGGCGCAAGGCCAGGCGGGTTGCGGATTCGACAATTTGACGCTGCCGTCCGACGTGAAGATCTTCGCGGCCGGCGCCTACTCCGGGCGCGAACTCGATCGTCAGATCGACCAGAGCGGACACCAGGCCACGCAGGTCGACGTGGCGGTCAACCACGAGGCCGATCCGGTGGTACTGATGCTCGGCGACTATGAGCCGACGGTCTGGAACATCGGCTGGTCGAAAAAAACGCGGATCGTCGCGGTCGTCGTCAGCGGTTACCACCGGCAGGTCGTCGCCGGTTTGCCCGGCCGCGTGCCGGTGCTGATCAGCACGTACGACAACAAGGGCGCCTGCGGATACTTCTATGTGGGCAGCGACAACCTGGCCAGCCTGAATCCGTACGCGCGCCGCCTGTTCGATCGCCCGGTCGACATGGTCTATCCGGCGAAGGACGGCCGGGTCGTGATCGGCGATCCGCTGGGGTTCGGCACGGCCCTGGTCACGGGTACCGGCAGCACGGTGGAATCGTATCTGGACCAGAAGGCTCCGCTCGCGGGCCAGGCGGGCATCGACGCGCTGGTGCGCGATGGCTTCCTGCGCGAGGCACGGACCGACGACGCGCAAGCCTGGGTGAATACTCAATCCAGCCTGCCAAGCTATTCCGACCTGCCTCCCGTCGCCGGCGTCGGCCGGCCCCGGGCGCCGACACCCGGCCTGTTCCATGCCTACGTCGTGCTGAAGCCGTTCGTGGTGCCGGCCGGCCTGTATGGCGCCAATGCGGTGACCTTCTTCGTGCCCAAGGGCGTGCAACGTCCGAGCGGCAATCTCGGCCACTCGCAACTCTACGATTTCAACACGTTGACCTGCGCCGGCGCGACCTGCGGCATGCACTAGCGCGGCGCGGCAGCGAAAAAAACGGTGGGCCTGGGCCCACCCTATGCGTATTTCTTCGCCACGTAGTCGTCGATGATCGCGACGAATTCCTGGGCGATGTTCTCGCCGCGCAGCGTCACGGCTTTTTCGCCGTCGATGAATACCGGGGCGCTCGGCGCCTCGCCGGTGCCCGGCAGCGAAATGCCAATGTTGGCGTGGCGCGATTCGCCGGGGCCGTTGACCACGCAGCCCATCACCGCCAGCGACAGGTTTTCCGCGCCGGGGTGGCTGATTTTCCATTCCGGCATTTTCGCGCGCACGTGTTCCTGCACGGTTTTCGCCAGCACCTGGAAGAACTCCGACGTGGTGCGGCCGCAGCCGGGACAGGCGGTGACCAGCGGCGTGAACGCGCGCAGGCCCATGGTTTGCAGCAGCTCCTGCGCTACGATCACTTCCAGCGAGCGCGACGCGCCCGGCTCGGGCGTCAGCGAAATGCGGATGGTGTCGCCGATGCCTTCCTGCAGCAACACCGCCAGCGCCGCGGTGGACGCGACGATGCCCTTGCTGCCCATGCCGGCTTCGGTCAGGCCCAGGTGCAGCGGGAAAGCGCAGCGCGCGGCCAGGTCGCGATAGACCGCGATCAACTCCTGCACGCCGCTGACTTTCGCCGACAGGATGATCCGATCGCGGGCCAGTCCCATTTCGACCGCGCGTTCGGCCGAATCGATGGCCGAGCGCACCAGCGCTTCGCGCAGCACGCGCGAGGCGTCCCAGGGTTCGGCGCGCGCGTGGTTTTCGTCCATGAGTTGCGCGGCCAGCGCCTGGTCGAGCGAACCCCAGTTGACGCCGATGCGCACCGGCTTGGCGTATTTCAGCGCCATGTCGATGATCGCGCCGAACTGCGTGTCCTTCTTCCGGCCGAAGCCGACGTTGCCGGGATTGATGCGGTACTTGGCCAGCGCCTCGGCGCAGGCCGGTTCGGCGGCGAGCAGCTGATGGCCGTTGTAATGGAAGTCGCCGACGATCGGCACGTCCACGTTCATCATCAGCAGCTTGTCGCGGATGCGCGGCACCGCCGCCGCGGATTCCGGATTGTTGACGGTCACGCGCACCAGTTCCGATCCGGCGCGCCACAGTTCGGCGATCTGTTTGACCGTGCCGGCGACGTCGGCGGTGTCGGTATTGGTCATCGACTGCACCACGACCGGCGCGCCGCCGCCGACCACCACCTTGCCGATCCGCACCGCGCTGCACTGCCGGCGCGGTTGCGTCACCGCTTCAGTCATGCCGCCACTCCATCGACGCCGTCGGGCGTCTCGATCACCAGATCCTGGCGCAACGGACGCAGCACCGCGTAGTCGCCGGCGTTGATCAATGCATCGAGCCCGGCCAGCATGTTCTCGCTGGACAACATACCTTCGAACTCGGCCACGGCGGTGTCGCGCACGATTTCGATGCGCGCCGCTTCCGATTCCAGCGCGGTCGCGGCCAGGAAATAGCCATGGCCTTCACCGCCCATGTCGTTGATCTCGACGCCGCGCACCGGCGCTTTCGCGGCGCCATCGACTTCGACCAGGCACAGGCCGACCGGAAACGCGCGCCGCGACAGCAGTTCGACGCCGGCCGACAGGCCGCCGTTGGTTTCGTAACGCAGCCAGCGCACGACGCCAACCATCCATTCACCGTCGTCCTCGGTTTCGGCCAGCGTCACGCCGACCAATTCGCCGACGCGGGCGCGGATCTGGTTGGCGTTGTCCCAGGCCATTCGGTAGCCGCCCATGCTCTGGTCGAGCACGCTCGCGCAATGGATCGGCACGCGCGAGGCATCGGTGCCGCCGGCGGCCCAGTCGGCGCGGTCGTCGACCGGCACGACGAGGTGCGCGGCCGCCTGCTGGATGAAGGTTTCGAAGTCGCGCTGCCCGGCCAGGTAGAAATGCAGGCCGCTGAGGCCGAACACGGTGCGCAGTGTGTGCCCGGCGGACAAGCGCTTGTAGTTGCGCGCCGCCGCCAGCCCGAACGAACGCTTCAGGCGCTGCAGCATGTCCACGGAAACGCGGATGCCGACGCCGCGACTGGGCACGATTTCGGAGGATCCTTCGCGGGCACGCGCCATGGCGGCGTCGACTTCTTCGCTGAACGGCCGGATGTCGATCCACTGCGCGTGGCTTTCATCGCTGGCGCCGGGGCCGGGACCGCGGTCGGCGTCTTCCGGCACCACCGGCGCGTTTTCCTCCGGCGGCTGGTGCATCAACGCGCAGCGATCGATGAAACTGCGCGCGATCTGCCACAGGCTGTCCTGCTCGAGCTGGCTGAAGGCCAGCGGATTGGTGACTGCCATCAGCAGCACCTGCACGTACTGCGAATGCACGTCGATCGGCGCGCCAGCCAGCGCGTCTTCGACCGGTCTGGATTGCAGCTTCACCGTCTCGGCGAAACGGTTGACCCGATGCAGGCCCTGCCAGATACCGGTGCCGGGCGCGCGATAGATCCGCCAGGCGACGCCGAGCGCGCGGCAATAATGCCAGGCGGAGCGAGCCAGCGCCTGGTTGACCGCATTGCCGCGCAACATCGGCACCTTGCCGGCGGGCGCGCAGATTTCCGCGGCCGCCTTGCGATAGCCGCGCGCGAGCAGCACGTGGAACGCTTCCGCCCGCTGCGCCGCCTGCGACTTCGCCGGCGGCAGCGGCAAGGCACTGCCGGCGTACTGCTGCTGCAGCAAACCGACCGATTCCATGATCGCCGATCGCATTTCCTCGAGCACGGCCAGGCGCTGCGTGCCTTCGAGCTTCTGCGCGTTGAGGTTGCCCAGCGCCAGCTCGAGTTCCTTCTGCGTGGCCAGGGCATTGGCGCGCGGCAGCGCGGCGATCCACGCCTTCACCTTGCGCGCGTCGGTATGGAAACGACCGACATGGGATTCCCGGGCGTCGGGCTCGAGATTGTCCTGACACAGCAATCGGTAGGCGTCGGTCATCTGGTCCTCCGCTCGGGCACCGGGCGCGGTGCGCACGGTCCAGGTTGGCCATTTTAGACCGCCGCGCCGGCCGGCACACGGGGTCGTCCCGGCAGGTATGCTACACGGCCGCCCGCAACCGCAGTCGCCGCTCGCCATGTCGTCGCTGATTCGTGAACGCCAGGTACTGCGCCCGTCCCAGCTCAACGCGCTGGCGCGCGACCTGCTGGAAGGCAGCTTCGCGCAGGTCTGGGTCGAGGGCGAGATCAGCAACTTTTCGCGGCCGGCTTCCGGTCATCTGTACTTCACCCTGAAGGACGAGCGCGCGCAGGTGCGCTGCGCGATGTTCCGGCAGAAGGCGATGTATTTGCGTTTCGCGCCCGCCGACGGCGCGCAGGTGCTGGCGCGCGGCCGGCTCACGCTGTACGAGGCACGCGGCGATTACCAGCTGGTGCTCGAACACCTGGAGGAAGCCGGCGAAGGCGCGCTGCGGCGGGCGTTCGAAGAGCTCAAGGCCAGGCTGGCGGCGGAAGGCCTGTTCGCCGCGGATCGCAAGCGCGCCCTGCCCCGCTTCGTGCGCCGGCTCGGGCTGCTGACGTCGCCGCGCGGCGCCGCGGTGCGCGACGTGCTGAGCGTGCTGGCCCGGCGGTTTCCGCTGCTCGACGTCGAGATCGTGCCAGTGCCGGTGCAAGGCGACGGCGCGGCGGCGATCATCCGCGCGCAACTCGAGGCCGCGCAGCGATCCGGGCGCTACGACCTGTTGCTGCTGACCCGCGGCGGCGGATCGCTCGAGGATCTGTGGTGCTTCAACGACGAAGCGCTGGCGCGGGCGATCGCCGCGTCCGCGGTCCCGGTGTTGTCCGCGGTCGGGCACGAGATCGATTTCACCCTGGCCGATTTCGCCGCCGACCTGCGCGCGGCCACGCCATCGGCCGCCGCCGAATTGCTGGTGCCCGAACGCGTCGAATTGCAGTCGCGGCTCGGCCAGTTCCGGCATCGGCTGCAAGTCGCGCAACAGCGCATGCAACGGCAGCGCATGCAACGCGCGGATCAGGCGTTCCTTCGTCTGCAGAACCTGCATCCGCAACGGCAGCTGGAGCGCGGCGCGCATCGCCTGGATACGCTGCGCCGGCGTCTGGACATCGCCCTGCAGCCGTCACTGAGCGGCGGCGTGGCGCGGCTGCGCGACGCCGCGCGCCGACTGGAACGCCAGCACCCGGCCCTGCGCCTGCAATTGCAACGGCATCGCCTGGCGACGCTGGCGCAGCGCCAGCAGGCGGCCTTGCGCGGCGCCCTGGAGCAGCGCGTCGGCCGCTTGCGCGAGCTGGTGCGGACACTGGCGAGCGTCAGCCCGCTGGCGACGCTGGCACGCGGTTACGCCATCGTGCAACGGCCCGGTTCCGGCCTAGTGATCAAGAGCAGCGCCGACGTGAACCTGGGCGAACAGCTCGACGCACGGCTGGCCAAAGGCCGCCTGCGGCTGCGCGTGGAAGGCAAGGACGACTGATCAGGACACGAGCGCGACACCGTCGCCGTGCTCGCGTTTCGCGCGATACATCGCTTCGTCGGAACGCTGCAGCAAGCTCGTCGCATCGGCACCGTGCTCCGGAAAACTGGCGATGCCGATGCTGGCGCGCACCGTCACCGATTCGCGGCCGACATCGACCGGCTCGGCGATTGCCGACTGCACGCGGTGCGCCAATTCCCGCAGCGCTGCTTCGCCGAGCGCCTCCTCCTCGCGCAGGATCACCAGGAATTCGTCGCCGCCCATGCGCGCGACCAGGTCACCGACGCGCACGCTGTCGGTCAGCCGTTCGCCGATGCTTTCCAGCAGGCGATCACCGGCGGCGTGGCCAAGCCGGTCGTTGACCGGCTTGAAGCCGTCGAGGTCGATCGACAGCAGCGCGAAATGGCTGTCGTTGCGGCGGCCGCGTTCGAGCAGCCGGTCGAGATGGCGCAAGGCCTGGCGACGATTCGGCAAACGGGTCAGCGGGTCGAGGCCCGCCAACAGGCGAATGCGCTGGCGATCGTAGAGGATCCGGAACGTGGCCAGCGCCGCCAGCAGGCTCAGCAACAATCCAATCGCGCCGTTGCTGGTGCGCCACCAGGGCGTCGGATACCAGCCCTCGGCCGGATAGGCGGTGATCAGCCAGCTGCCGCCCGGCACCAGCACCGGCACCTTCAGCGCATCCTTGTCCATCGGCGCGGCCACGCCGAAAAAACGCGCGCCAGCCGGGCCCATCGCGTCACGACCGCGAATATCGATGACCAACTCCTGCTGCAACCGCGACAGTCCGGCTTTTGCCATCAATGCCGGATAGTCGAGCGTCACCCGGGCGAATCCCCAGAACTTCGGCGCGCCGCCACGATCGAGCCACACCGGAATCCAGCCGGCGACCACTTGCGTGCCCTGCGCGGTCACGAACGGCCCGGCGAGCACCATGTCGCCGCTGGAAATCGCATGCAGGACGGCTTCCCGCGCATTCGGCAGTTCCAGCACGTCGGTGCCGACCAGCGGCTCGGCGTCCGCCGCCGGGTAGATGGCGCCGATCGCGAAATTGGGCGCCAACGCGACGCTGTTGATCAGCGGGTCGCGCAGTTTCAGTTCGTTGACCGTGGCGACGAATTGCTCCTGCGTGGTGGCATCGCGCTGCGCCAGGTCGGTGGCCAGTCCGCGCACCAGGGCAAGGCTGGCGAAAATGTCGGTTTCCAGCTGGGCGTGGAATTTCGAAAGGTCGGCCTGGGTCTTGGTCTGCGCTTCGCTGATGTATTGCTGCCGTTCCAGCTCGCCGACGTGCACGCTGACCAGCACGCCCGAAACCAGCACGATCATCGCCAGCAACGCCGGCAGGCGCGCCTTGCGGAACGGCAGGATATTCGGTGGCAGATCGCCTGGCTGAGTCATCGACAGGGCCGTGGGCGCGGCAAACGCCGGCCGGGCATTTTAACCCCGCCGCGTGGAAAGGGCCGTTGTACCGCTCGCCCAACCCCAGCCAAGGAGCCCCGCCATGCGCCAGACCCTGCTTGCCGTCGCCATCGCCGCCAGTCTGCTGACGGCCTGTTCGACCAACGAAACCACCGCCCGCGATCAACCCGCCACCGATGACCACGCGGTCGCAACGAACACCGCGCCGCAGTCCGGCAAGGACAAGGAACAGGCCGCGACGGTACGCGATGAACTCAAGGCCGGTGCCGAAGCCGCCGCGAGCGCCGAAGAGGCTGATCTGGCGAAGACCGAACCCGGGCGGCGCGCCGACGGTCGCGAGCAGCTGCAGGCTCCGCAGAAAGCCGAGATCGGCGAGCTCGACGCAGTGACCGTGGCCGACGCGCCGCCGCCGCCGGTGGCGCCGGTGGCGCAACCGGCCGAAATGTACGTGATGTCTCCCGCCCCGGCCGACGCCATGGCGACGAAGTCACTTCAAAGCGTCGAGGTCACCGGATCGCGCATCAACGCCGGCGCCGGCCTGGCCTACAACGCACCGGCCTACAGCGCACCCGCCAACACCGAACACTACGCCGGGCACGTCGACAATCCGACGCAACGCGTCGCCGAAAATCCGGTCAGCACCTTCTCCATCGACGTCGACACCGGCAGCTACAGCAACATCCGGCGCATGCTCGCCGCCGGCGAGCGGCCGTCCGCCGATGCCGTGCGCGCCGAGGAAATGATCAACTACTTCGACTACGGCTATCCGGCGCCGGCCACGCGCGCGGTCCCGTTCTCGGTCAACAGCGAAATCGCGCCCGCGCCGTGGAACGCGAAGCACGAACTGCTGCAGATCGGCATCCAGGGCTACACCGTGCCGAAAGCACAGATTCCGGCCGCGAACATGGTGTTCCTGATCGACACTTCCGGCTCGATGGACGAACCCGACAAGCTGCCGCTGCTCAAGGAAAGCTTCAAGCTGCTGGTCGCGCAACTGCGTCCGCAGGATCGCATCTCGATCGTCGTCTATGCCGGCAGCGCCGGACTGGTGCTGCCGCCGACTTCCGGCAGCAACAAGGAGACGATCATCGCCGCGCTCGACCAGCTGTCCGCCGGTGGTTCCACCAATGGCGGCGAAGGCCTGCAACTGGCGTACGCAATGGCCAAGCAGAACTTCATCCGCAACGGCGTCAACCGCGTCATCCTCGCCACCGACGGCGACTTCAACGTCGGTGTCTCCGACCAGAAGGCGCTGGAAACGATGATCGCCGACCAGCGCAAGTCCGGCGTCGCCCTGACCACGCTCGGCTTCGGCACCGGCAACTACAACGACTCGATGGCCGAGCAACTGGCCGACATCGGCGACGGCAACCACGCCTACATCGACAACCTCACCGAAGGTCGCAAGGTGCTGGTCGAGGAGATGTCGTCGACGCTGCTGACCATCGCCCAGGACGTCAAGATCCAGGTCGAGTTCAACCCGGCCGTGGTCGCCGAATACCGCCTGATCGGTTACGAAAACCGCGCGCTGCGCCGCGAGGATTTCAACAACGACAAGGTCGACGCCGGCGAAATCGGCGCGGGCAGCAATGTCACCGCGCTGTACGAACTGACCCTGGTCGGCTCCGGCGGCGAAAGCGTCGATCCGTTGCGCTACGGCCGCGAAACGGCAGCGGCAGGCGGCAAGGCCAACGAAATCGGACTGCTGCGCCTGCGCTACAAGCAGCCCGGCGCGACGCAAAGCCGCCTGATCGAGAGCCCGCTGAGCCGCGCGCAGATCCAGGCCCAGCCCAGCGAACGCATGCGCTTCGCGTCGGCGGTCGCGGCCTATGCCGACCTGCTGCGCGGCGGCAAGAACATCGGCAACTTCGGCTGGAACGACGTGCGCCGGCTCGCCAGCAGCGCCCAGGGCAATGATCGCCTCGGCACCCGCGACGAGTTCCTGCATCTGGTCGACCTGGCCCGGAGCGTGACCGGCGGCGCCGCGCCGGTGGCCGTGACCGAGTGATGCTCGGGATTGATCGCCAGCGGCGTGATCGAAACCGGCTTCCCGAGTGCGTCGAAACTCCGTACGCTCCGCCTCATGCAGGCGGAGCGTACCGACGAGGAACTGATGCTGGCCTATGGCGCCGGCGAAGTGTCCGCCTTCGAGGAAGTGTACAGCCGCCATCGCGGCCCGCTGTTCCGTTTCATGATGCGTCAGGTGCGTGAACACGGAACCGCCGAAGAGCTCTACCAGGACGTGTGGCAGAAAGTGATCAGTGCCCGCGAACGCTACCGTCCCGATGCCAAGTTCAGCACCTGGCTTTACCAGATCGCGCACAATCGCCTCACCGACCATTGGCGCGCGCTTTCGCACCGTCCGCCGCCGCCCGAGGATGCGGTCGAACGGGCCGAGCGCGAACCCGACCCGGACACGCCGGAACGGCAGCTTTCCGCCTTCGAGGAACGGCGCCGGCTGCAGTTGGCACTGGAAGAACTGCCCCCAGATCAACGGGAGGTCATCATGCTCCGCCTGGAACAGGAGCTGTCGCTGGAGGAAATCGGAGAGATCACCGGCGTCGGCCGGGAAACCGTGAAATCGCGACTGCGCTACGCGATGGACAAGCTGCGATTGCGACTGAGCCCATGAACACACCGAACCGCCCGCACGAAGAGCCGCACGAACAACTCGACGCCGACGAGCGCGAGCTGGCGCGCGTCATGCGTGCGCTGCCGGGTAACGAACCGCCGCCGGCGCTGGACATGCGCATCCTGCGCGCGGCCCAGGATGCGGTGGCGGCGACGCCGCAGAAACGTACGCGGCGTGCGCTCTGGGCGAGCAGCACCGCCGGATCGTTCTGGGGCATCGGCACGGCGGCCGCCGCGGTGTTGGCATTCGGCGTCAGCTGGCAGATGTTCACGCGCGCGCCCTCCAGCAACCTGCCCGAAAGCGCGCCAGCCGCGATCGCCGACAACGGCGCGCGCGATCGCGAGGCGACCACGGTCGATTTCGTCGGCGCGCCGGAAGCGAGCAAGGACGCGAGCGGCCAGCTGGCGGCGGCGGCCGCGGCCGCGGCG
>JADMIO012736401.1_pt1 | contig 46091 bp, 41 predicted proteins | sample 8958161 | NCBI WGS metagenome assembly JADMIO01 (sample SAMN16585339, study PRJNA669376) | soil metagenome | isolation source: Crop rotation soil | place: USA: Cullars Rotation, Alabama | collected 2011
GCCGCGACTTCAAGTCACGTGAATTCCAAGCTTCGGATCCCACTGTGCTGGAAAGATCGACTGCGCGCCGATTTGCAGCCCCCAGCTGCCTTTCTGCAGGTCCATGAAGACCGGCGCGCTCCAGCCGCCGGCTTTGCGGCAGCTCATGAGCCCTCTGCCGAACTCGCCGCCGAACACGAACGCGGCCTTCTTGACCGACGGAATGACGATGACGCACGTCGCGCGATCCCAGAGTTCCTTCGGGATGTCCTTGTCGGGCGCCTTGTGGATTTCGGTGAGGATCGCCGCCGACTCGTCGATGCGGTTCTTGAGTTTGTCGGAGACCGCCGCCGACAGAGGCAGGGTGGTTGCCGCAAACGTCAAGAGACAGGCCGCGCACAGCGCTTTTCTCATGGTGTCTATCTTACAACGGCGCTCCGCTCCTCCCAGACCTGGCAGAGCGCGACGATGACGTCCACCGCCATCTCCATATCCTGGCGTGAGACCCATTCCAGGCGCGAGTGGAAATTGTGTTCACCGGCAAACAGATTCGGCGTCGGCAGGCCCATGAACGACAGCCGCGAGCCGTCGGTCCCGCCGCGTATCGATTTTGTGACGACTTTCAGGCCGCAGCGGCGAATCGCCTCGTGTGCGTTTTCGACCACCTCGGGACGGCCGTCGAGCACCGCGCGCATGTTGCGGTACTGCTCGGTGACGGCGATGTCGACGCGCGAGCCGGGGAAACCGGCCACCGTCTCCTGCGCCAGCCGCTCGACCATCTTCTCTTTGTCGGCGAGACCCGCGGTGTCGAAGTCCCGCACGATCAACTTCACCGTCGTCTTGTCCACGCCCGACTGCTGGACGTACGGATGCACGAAGCCCTCGTGGCCGTCGGTCGTCTCCGGCGACAGGCGATCGGCCGGCAGCCGATGAATGAAGTCCGCGGCGATCTTGATCGCGTTGATCATGCGCCCGCGCGCGTAGCCGGGATGCGTGTTGAAGCCGTGAAACGTCAGCGTCATGAGATCGGCGGAGAAGCTTTCGAACTCGATCTCGCCGCGGCTGCCGCCGTCGAGGGTATACGCGCAGACGCACCCGAAACGGGCCACGTCGAAGTGGTTGGCGCCGCGCCCGATCTCTTCGTCGGGCGTGAACGCGATGCGGACGACGCCGTGCGCGATTTCCGGGTGCACCATGAGGCGCTCGGCCGCGGTGACGATTTCGGCGACGCCCGCCTTGTCGTCGGCGCCGAGGAGCGTCGTGCCTGATGCGGTGACGATGTCGTGGCCGATCTGATCGGCGAGCGCGGGCGTGTCGGCGAGACGAAGGATGGCCGTGGAATCGTCGGGCAGCACGAGATCGCGGCCGTCGTACTTCGTGTGCACGATCGGCTTCACGCCTGCGCCCGGCATCTCGGGCGACGTGTCCACGTGCGCGATGAACCCGATCGCCGGCACCGCCTTCCTCGTCGTCGCCGGAATGGTCGCCATCACGTAGCCGTTGGCGTCCACCGACGCGTCCTTCAGCCCGAGCGCCTGCAGCTCGGCGACGAGGGCCTTCTGAAAAACCATCTGCGACGCCGTGCTCGGCACAGTCGTCGAGCTGTCGTCCGAACGAGTGTCGAACTGGACGTATCGCAGGAAGCGATCGAGGACGCTACTCACCGAACGTCGCCATGACGGGCGCGTGATCGCTGGTGCCGATGTCCGCGAGCACCGGACAGCTCTGGGTCGTGGCGGCGAGCGCGGTGCTCGCGAAGATGTAGTCGATCCGCCAGCCGATGTTGCGCTTGCGCATCTCGCGCCACGGCGGCCACCACGTGAACACATCGTCTTTGCCGGGATACATCTGGCGCTGGACGTCGACGAGGCCGCGGCTCAGGATGCGGTTCATCAGCTCGCGCTCTTCCGGCTGCTGGCCGATCGACTTCGCCTTGCGTTCCTTCGCGTGGACGTCCAGGTCGGTGATCGCGACGTTGAGATCGCCGCACAGCACGAGCCGGCGGCCGGATTTCTGAAAGGACTCGGCGTAGGCGTCGAGCGCCTCGAGAAACCGCAGCTTGGCGGGGTAGTCCTTGCCGCCGTTCGGCACGTAGACGGACGCGACGGTCAGGTCGCCCAGGGCGTCTTTCACTTCTACGGCCGCGATGCGGTTTTCGAAGTTGAAGTCGGGATGCGTGCAGGACGGGGAGGCCGCGGCGAACGACTTGCTGACGTGAAGGCCGACGCCCGAGTACGCCTTCTCGCCGTGCCAGTAGCACCAGTAATCCTGCATCCCGAAGAGGGAGACAGGGACCTGATCCGGAGTGGCTTTGATTTCCTGGAGACAGACGACGTCGGGGCGGTCACGCGCGATCCATTCCTCGACCTGCGCGTGACGTGCCCTGATGCCGTTTACATTCCAGGTGGCGATCTTCAGCGGGACTTAGAAGCGGGCGTGAGCGGCCTGACGTTCCGCCGCCGGGACCGCCATGATGTCCGGGTGGTCGGCGACGTGCTTCTTGACGATCGCTTCGGCTTTCGCCATCGCGTCGGCATCGCCGAGGCGGTACACCGTGTTGGCCTCGATCAGGTCCTTCTGGTGCGCGGGCGTGGCGTCGTGGCTCTCGTAGATGGCCGCGACCGGACACGCCGGGACGCAGGCGCCGCAGTCGATGCACTCTTCCGGGTGGATATAGAGCATGTTCGCCGCCGCAAACTCCGCTTCGTCTTTCCGCGGGTGGATGCAGTCGACCGGGCACACGTCCACGCAGGCCGTGTCTTTCGTTTCGATACAGGGATCAGTAATGACGAATGGCATTGTTGTGCGTCACGCCTCCAAGCGCATGATCCTAGCGGAAAGCTAGAGGATTTTCCACATCATCGGGCCCGGCGCGAGCTGATAGCCCTGTGATTCATAGAGGTGCCGGGCCGCAGCGGCGGCATTGAGCGCCACGGCATGGATGCCGTGCTGGCCGCACCAGTCGTGGATGGTGTCCATGAGCCGCCGGGCGAGGCCCTGTTTGCGGTGTTCGGGTTCCGTGTAGACGTTGTAGACGAAGGCGATGCCGTCGCCCGTCACCGAGCTGGGTCCCGGCAGCCATTTCAGCAACGTGAGGCCGGCGCCCGCCGCGATGTCGCCCGTGGCGGTCTCGCACACCCACGAGCGGTACTCTCCGCCGGGCATCATTTTCCGCAGCCAGTCCTGATACAGCCTCCGAACAACCGGTGCGTCGAACGTCGCGCCGAGCTCCGTGAACATCGCGAGCCGATGGTGCACCAGCACGTCGAGATCGTCGATCGTCGCGGGCCGGATGCGGTAGCTGGACACGCGGCGAATTATACTTTTCCACATGGCAGAGACGACGACGCGACGCGGACCCGAGCCGCCGGATATCTTCGAGAAGGGCGGCATGAAGGACGGACAGCCGCAGCGCCTGAATCAGCGGCTGTTCATGCAGTTTCTCGCGTTCGGCGGCTGCACGGACGTCAGCGCGCTGGCCAACCGCATGAAGGCCGCCGGCGTGCCCGGCGCCGTCTATGAAGACGTCAACGACCCGCGCGGCGTGGGCCTCCTGACGTTCAGCGAAGATCCGAATTTCTTTCTCGACACCGTGCGGCCGATGCTCAACGCGTCACCGTTCTCGTCGCTCGTGCAGAAGCCGGAATACACCATGCTCGGCCGGACGTACGCGCTCGGCTACGAGCCGGATCTCGCCGACGTTCTGCTGCAGCGCCCGCGGCGGACGGTGCTGAATCCGGACTGGAAGTGGGCCGTGTACTACCCGCTGCGGCGCAGCGGCAGGTTCGCGCAACTGCCGGCCGACGAGCAGCGGGTGATTCTCGCCGAGCACGGCGCGATCGGCATGTCGTACGGCTCGGCCGATCTCGCGCACGACATCCGGCTCGACTGCCGTGGGCTGGACAAGGAAGACAACGACTTCGTGATCGGCCTGATCGGCAAGGAGCTGTTTCCGCTCTCGCACATCGTCCAGTCGATGCGGAAGACGCAGCAGACCTCGCTCTACTTAGAACACCTCGGGCCGTTCTTCGTCGGCCGAGCTATCTATCAAAGCGCGTTGTAAGAGGGAAGGTTGGCGGGCGGCGATGCTTCGTCGTCTGCTCGTACGCGTACGCGAGCGTGATCAGCGTCGGCTCGCTCCACGCGCGGCCGAAGAACGACAGCCCCACAGGCAATCCGCGCACGAATCCCATCGGCACCGTGATGTGCGGATAGCCGGCGACTGAGGTGACGGTTGACGGCCCGGGCGCCGTCGCCGTGCCGCCGTCGCCATTCACGAGGTCCGTGATCCACGCAGGACCGCCGGTGGGTGCGATCAGCGCGTCGAGCTTGTATTTCGTCATCGTGGCGTCGATGCCCTGCGCGCGCGAGAGCAGGTGATTCTTCGCGAGCTCGGCTTTGTACTTCGCGCTCGTGAGCGGTCCCTTCTCCTGGGCGGTCAGCATGATCTCCTGGCCGAAATACCGCAGCTCCTCGTCCTTGTGCGCGAGGTTGAACGCGATCACGTCCTGCAGCGTGTGCACCGAGGTGCCGTCGCCGAGCGACATCAAGTACTTGTTCAAGTCGGCCTTGAACTCGTAGAGCAGCACCTCGAGCTCGCCGTCGTCGAATTTGCCGAGCGTCGGAATCGGCGCGGGATCGACGATGACCGCGCCTTCGCGCTTCAGGACCTCGATCGCCTCGTCGGCCAGTGCATCCGCGCCGACGCTGTAGCCGAACAGGCGATTCCGGACGACGCCGATGCGCGCGCCCTTGAGGCCGTCACGGCGGAGGGCCGCGGAGTAGTCACGCGCACCGCGCCGGTCGGCGGGTTGTGTATCGACATCCGCGGGATCTGTTCCCGACATCGCCGCGAGCAGCAGCGCCGCGTCCGCCACGCTTCTCGCCATCGGGCCCGCCGTGTCCTGGCTGTGCGCGATGGGGATGATGCCGGTGCGGCTGACGAGACCGAGCGTCGGCTTGATGCCCACGAGCGAGTTCACATTCGAGGGCGAGACGATCGAGCCATCTGTCTCCGTGCCGACGGCGATGGCTGCGAGATTGGACGCGATCGCCGCGCCCGAACCGGAGCTCGAGCCGGACGGATTGCGATCGAGCGCGTACGGATTCTTCGTCAGCCCGCCGCGTCCGCTCCAGCCGCTCGAGGAATGCGTCGAGCGGAAATTCGCCCACTCGCTCAGGTTCGTCTTTCCCAGAATCACGGCGCCCGCCGCGCGCAGCCGGCCGACGATAAAGGCGTCGTTCGGCGCGGGCCGGCCCTCGAGCGCCAGCGAGCCGGCAGTCGTCATCATCCGATCGTGGGTGGCGATGTTGTCCTTGATGAGAATCGGGATGCCGTGGAGCGGGCCGCGGAGACGGCCAGCCCGGCGTTCCGCGTCGAGGGCATCGGCGATCGACCGGACGTCGGGGTTGATCTCCAGGACGCTGCGCAGCGCCGGCCCGTTGCGGTCGATGGCCTCGATCCGCGCCAGGTACTTGTCGACCAGCGTTCTCGCGGTATCCTGTCCCGATTCCATCCGCTGCTGCAGCTGCGCGACCGTCGCCTCTTCGAGGTCGAACGGCGTCGTGACGGGTGCCTGCGGCTGAGCTGACAGCACGGCCGCACATGCGACGGCAATTGCATACAGACGGACTATGAGAGTTTTCCTCACGGTGACAGGCGCCATTGTATTGGCTTTGGGCACGCTGTCGTTCGCGCAGGCGCCGGCGCCCGGTTCTGCCGGAGACGTCGCGCCTGAACCCGCACGTCTGCTGGACGGCTCGGTCCCGGGGATGACGCCCTTCGCGACGGCCGGCGGCAACGTCGTCTTGTCGGTCGCCGTTTCGCCGGCCGGCCGCGTCGGCGCGATCGACGTCCTGCGGACGACGCCGCCGTTCACCGACGCGCTGGTGGAGTCGGTGCGCGCCTGGCGGTTCTCGTCGGCGCTCGATAACAAGGGCCGGCCGGTCGACAGCCACGTGCTGGTGTCGTCGGTGATTCGCCCGCCGGATCTTTACTCGCAGGCCGTCGGCACGCTGCCGAAGGACGTGCGGACCTCCGACACGCGCGTGCCGTTTCCGGCGCAGATGACGACGCCAACCTATCCGGTGAACGCCCATGCCGGCGGGTCGGTGCTGGTCGAAGCCCGCATCGACAAGTCGGGCCACGTCGTGTCGACGAACACGATCAAATCGCTGCCGCCGTTCGACTCGAGCGCGCTCGACAGCGTCCGCTCGATGACGTTCCGTCCTTCAGAAGGGAAGGACGAGCCGGCTACGACTTACGCGTATCTGCTGTTTGTTTTTCGGGCGCCCGCTGTGGGCGCGGGTTCGCCTGGGACCGGCGGGTTGAATCCGACTTTCCAGCCCGTGAAGTAGCCGCCCGCCGTTTCGCCTTCCTGACGGCCGGCTTCTTCGCGTTCGCATTCGCTTTCGCGATTTTCTTCGGTTCTTCTGACGAGGTCATGCTGTCGGCAAGCAGCGCGACGCCGATGGCGTACGAGTGCGCGCAGTTGTAATCGAGCAGCGCGTCGTAATTGCGGTGCACGAGGAACGCGCGCGATTCGCCGGTGACGAGGCCGGCGTCAGCCATCTCAGGCAGTTCGTCGCCGGCGAGCGTTCGCACGCCGAGCTCGCGCCAGCGCGCCACCGGAAGCATGGCGGTCATGTCGCGGAGGGCCTGGCAGGAGCCGGCACGTCTCGGGATGTCGTTGGCGATCTTCTTTCGGGCGTCGGCGTCGAGCGAGACCTCGCGGCCCCAGGATTCGCCGTTCTTCCAGCCGGCGCCGTGCATGTAGTTCGCCATCGACGCGAAGACGTCGGGCGTGCTGTTCCAGATGTCGCGCCGGCCGTCGCCGTCGTAGTCTTCGGCGTACTTCAGATAGCTCGAGGGGATGAACTGCACCTGGCCCATCGCGCCAGCCCAGGAGCCTTTCATGTCTGCGAGATCGATGTCGCCGCGATTCAGGATATCCAGCGCGCTGAGCAGCTCGCGCCTGAAGAGCGTCGACCGCCGCGGATCCCACGCAAGCGTCGCGAGCGCCGCGACCGTCGGCCGCACGCCGCTGAACCTGCCGAAGTTCGACTCGAAGCCCCAAAGCGAGACGAGGAGGGAAGGCGGCACGTCATACGTGGCGCTGATCTCTTCGAGCAGGTCGTGATGCTTGACGAGCATCTCGCGCGCGGTCGTGATCTGCGCGGCGGTGACGCGCTGGCTCAAGTACTTTTCAAGCGTCTGAACGATCTCGGCCTGCGAACGATCGCGTTCGATGACCAGTGTGCTCGGCTCTTCGATCCCGCTCAACGCCTGGTCGACGATGTCGGGACGGATGCCCCGGGAGAGCGCTTCGGTCTTGATGCCGGCCAGGAATTCGGCAAAGGAGGGCCGCGACGGCTCCTGCGCCGCCAACACCGCGGTCACGAACAGCAGGAGATACAGCACACCTCCATTATAAGAGGTCGGATCGAGCCTGTACAAGAGCTGAGAGCTCAGGGCTAAGGGCTGCGAAAGCAGGTTCAGCCGCGTGAAGGTGATGACTGCGCCGTCTTGATCGCGCTGACGATCATTGCCCGCAATTCTCCCGCCTCTCGGATCTCCCAGGCGAGTTCGTCGCGCGTCGCAACGCCGGAGCCGACCGCAAGCCGAAGCCAGTAGAGACTCTCGCGACTCTCTTTGCGTGAGACTGCCATTTTCGCAATGAAGTCCGGCTTCGTCTGGCCATCTTGCGCTTCTTCGGCGTTCGCGCCAATTGACGTTCCGCATTCAAGGAGCTGCGTTCCGATGTGCCGTGCGACTGGACCGCGCTTCCATAGGAGTTCGAAGACCTTGATGATCCGTAGAGAGAACTCGAACGATCTCTCGCAGATTGATTGAGTGACCCATAAGAGGAGCGCTTTTCCAAGAATCGCGCCGACCGCGGTCCATCTGAAAACGCCGGAAATCCACGCATGCCGGCTAAGACCGTGGCAATAAATCCATCTTGCTCCGTGCCCGTGTACGCAGATTCGCCCCAGCCCCAAGCCCTCAGCCCTCAGCCCTCTCATATCCCACCAAGCCTTGACAGCAGTCTTACAAGTGAGTAAGACTGTCCGCCATGGCGAAGCGGCCCCGCGTCCTGACGCTCTCGGCGAAAGAACATCTGGTGCTCGAACTGCTCACCGAGCAGGGCGAGTTGTACGGCCTGCAGCTTGTCGCGAACTCGAAGCGCAAGCTCAAGCGTGGCACGGTGTATGTGACGCTGGGACGCATGGAGGAGAAGGGCTACATCACGTCCCGCCTCGAGGACGCGCCGGCGGACATGGGCGGGCTGCCGCGGCGGCTGTATGAGGCGACGCCGCTCGGCCGCCGTGTGCTGGCCGCGTGGTCGGCGGCGACGACGCACCTGATGCCGGAGTTCGCGAGATGAGCCGCGGACGAATGCTTCGTGCGTTCGCCGCACGCCTGTTCGATGCGCGACTCATGGCCCGCGTCATCGATCCGGCGATCGCCGATCTTCAGATCGAGCCGTTCTCCGTGACGCGTTATCTCGCCGTTGTGAAAACCGTCGTCTTTTGTCTGCCGGAGGCTTCTATGCGCATCGGAAACGTTGCGTCCGTGTCGGCAGCCGTCGTCGTCGTCGTGATCGCGTTGCTCCAGATTCCGTCGTTGTCGTACGCGTGGACTCAGAACGCCTTCGATCCGCTGATGACCGTGTATCTCGTACCGCAGGGGCTTTCGATCGGGTTGGCGATTGCGGTATTTCTCGGGACGCTTTTCGCGTTTCGCGGACAGGCCGTTACACGCAAGATGGCCGGCTACGTCCTGGGCGTGGCGATGATCGTTGCGGCCGTGTCGTTCGTGAACGCCGGATGGCTCACGCCGATTGCCAATCAGGTGTTCCGCTCGACGCTGATCGAGCGGATGGGCGGTGGGCCGATTACCCGCGGCGTCAATGAGCTCACGCTCGGCGAAGTGCGGGAGCAGTACGCAGCCGCATTACGCGCGCCCTACGCGCTCGATGATGAAGGCGTGCATTTTCTCGCCGTCTCGTATCACGGCCGGTGGGCCGTGACGTTCGTGCCCGTCGTGTTCGCGATCTTCGCGCTTGCGCTGTCGGGCTACGGCGCGATCGTCCGGTGGGGCGGAGGCATCATCGCGACGGTGGCGTACCTCGGCTACCTCTTGTCAATGTCGGTGCCGCGACTTCCGGCGATGGATGGTTCGTGGCTGGGCGGCGCGGCGTGGTACCCCGAAGTTGTGCTCGCCGCTGCAACCGTGATGCTGATGCTCGCCAAAGGGCGCGAGGCTCATGTCGCGGTGCGGTGATCGGCTGCGGACGATCGCAGCGCGCTGGCTCGACCGCCGCACCATGGCGCATGTCGTCGATCCGGCGATTGCCGATCTGCAGCGGCAGCCGTCGTTCGGCCATTACGTCGCCGTGCTGAAGGTCATCGCGCTCTGCGCGTCGAGGGAGACACTGATGGGCAGCTCGAGCTGGACGACCGACGAACGCCGGACACTCGGCCGTACGCTGACGTGGTCGGGCGTGCTGGTCACGACGCTGACTGCGGTGACGCTTCTGCCGTTCTGGCGCATCGTCCCGCGAGGTCCGGTGAATCCAGGTCCTCTGCGCTTCGTCTATATGCTGCCGGGTTCACTGGCCGTCACGTTGACGTTGGGCGCGACTCTCGGCTTCATGGTCGCTCTTGGAGGACGCGCGGTCTCGCGTCGACTTGCAGCCTGCGCGCTTGCGCTGTCCGTTGCGGTCTCGGCCGCGTCGTTCGCGAATGTCGGATGGTTGACGCCGGCCGCGAATCAGGCGTTTCGAGCGCTGCTGTCAGGCTCGTCGAATCTCGAGCCGGGCATCCGGGAATTCTCGATGACGGAACTGAGCGAGAAGATCGACCAGTTCAGCGGCCCGGAGTTTTCCCGGTTCGGCTATCTCCACGCGATGTCCTTCAACTACTACACGCGCTGGGCGATGGTGTTCGGTCCGGTCATTTTCATGGTGTTCGCGCTCGCAGTGGCGGTCGTCGTCAGCGAGCGATGGGTGCGGCTCATCGTCGTCATCCTCGCGTTTGGCTCCTGGTGGTACGTGCTCAATCTTCCGAAGATGATGCCGTGGAACAGCGGGCTCTCGCCATTTACCGCGGCATGGCTCGGCAACCTGCTGGTGCTCGGAGCCGCGGCGGCGTTGTCGCTGATTGCGCTCGCACGAACGCCATCGAGGGTAAGCTTGCCTGCATGAACGTCCGCCGCGCCGGCGCGATCGTCGCCTGCGCGTTTCTGAGCACGCCCGCGTTCGCCCAGCCGTCAACGCCAACCAAACACGTGACCGGGATCGTCGTCGACGCGCAGACGTCGACGCCTGTCCGGCGCGCACGCGTCGATGCGGGCATCACCACGACGACCTGGGTGGCGAGTTTCACCGACGATCAGGGCGCGTTCGCCATGGACGTTCCCCGCACCGCCGCGGAACTGCGGATCACCAAAGCCGGCTTCGCGCTGGAGAGCGTGAAGATCCCGGGCGGAGAAGGCGAGCCGCTCAGGGTGTCGATGAACAGAGCCGCGGCGATTACGGGCCATCTGATCGATGCGTCCGGCACGCCGCTCGTCAACGTCAACGTCAGCGTGCGAGGCGCGGCGGTCCGCAACGCGTCGACCAACGATCTCGGCGAGTTTCGCTTCGGCGGTCTGCCTGCGGGCGAGTTCACGATCAATTATCCGGTCCCGATGAATCCGGTGCGCGTCCGCGCCGGCGACACCATGGACGTCGGCGACGTCGTCTACGAGTTAACGCCTGTTGTGGCGACGACGGCGGCCGAACGGGTCGCGGATCCGCGTCGGCGTCCGGCCGTCACGGGAAATCTCTGGGACGAGTACGGCGAGCCGATTCAAGGCGCGTTCGTCCGCGTCCTGCAGGTCACGCGCGTCGACGATCGGTTGGCGGCGCTGCCGGTCGGCGGCGTGTCGGGCCAGCTGTCCGACGATCGCGGCGTCTATCGTGTCTTTGGCCTCCGGCCGGGGCGCTACCTCGTTGCCGCGGACGTTCAGGGCTACGCCGACACGTATTACCCCGGCGGCACGAACGTGACCTATGCGACGCCAATCGTCATCGATCGGGCCGACGCGGCCGGCCTCGACATCACGTGCCGTCCCGAGCGGACCGTTCGAGTCGCGGGCACCGCAGTGACCAGTGCTGGACAGCCCGCCGTCGGCCCGGTGCTGTTAGCGGTCAGCCACCGCTCCGGTGCGATCGTCACGCAACCGAAAGCCGCGCTGCTCGCACCTGACGGGTCGTTCGAGTTCGAGCACATTCCGCCGGGTGAATACGTGATTCAGGTCAGCGCCCCGATCGACGGCCTCCGGCCGAAAGTCGAAGAAGGCAAGTTGATGGTGCCGCGCACGGAATTCGGAATGCAGAGGCTCACGATCACCGATGCAGAACCGCCGCCGCTGCTGCTGCGCACGTCGCCCGGGGCGACGCTTCGCGGAAAGATCAGCGCGGAGGGCGCCGCCTTGCCGCCGCGGCTGGTGGTCTTTCCGTATCCCACCGACTTCGATCAGTCGTTCGCGATCGGCTCCGGGCCGCAGGGCTGGACTGCGGACGCTGACGGCTCGTTCATCGTCACCGGCGTGACCGGGCCGCGGCGCTTCAGGATTGCGTCGCCGCTCGACTGGTATGTGAAAGAAGCGCGCGTGGGGAGCATCGATGCCCTCGACGCGTCGTTCGACTTTGGACTCGAGGCAAAAGACGTCGACGACATCCAGATAGTCGTGTCGCCTTTGGGCGCTGCCGTCACCGGCAGGGTAGTGGCCGCCGGAGGCGATGCCGTTGCTGATTCCGCCGTGCTGCTGTTCTCGACCGAGTCGTCGAAGTGGTCGCGCTTTTCGCAGTCGCTGCGAATGGTCAAAGCGTCGCTCGCGGGAGATTTCCGCGTTGGCGGGCTGCCGCCCGGGTCGTACTTTCTTTTGGCCGTCGGCGGCGAGAGCGATCTGATCACGAGCGGCGACTGGCAGGATCCGGCGACGCTCGAAAAGCTTGGCGCTCGTGCCACGCGGATCACGCTCGGCGAAGGAGAACAGCGAACGTTCGCGCTCCGCGTTCAGTGAGCGCCGACGGGGGGGCCGCCCGATCCGGGGCGTTTCATGAGAAGGACCAGCGGAATCAGCGCCAGAAAGATGATCCCGAGCAGCTGGAACAACCCGACAAACGACACCATCGCCGCCTGACGCGACAGCATCCCGAAGAGCGCCGCGTACGCGCGATTCGTCGCCGTCACCGCGTCGGCGCCGGCGGCCATGAAGGCGCCGCGCATCCGCAGGAACATCTGCTGCGTGTCGTAGTCGTAGATGTTGATGTGCTCGCCGAGCGTGCCGGTCACCTGCCGCGTATGCCGCGCGACCATCGTCCCCGTTACCGCGATGCCGATGCTGCCGCCGATGTTCCGCATCAGATTGAACAGGCTCGTCGCGTTGCCCATCTTCTCGCGCGGGATCTTGTCCATGGACACGGTCGTCAGCGGCACGAACAGCAGTGAGAGGCCCGCGCCCTGGATGATCTGCGGCCAGAAGATGTCCCAGTATCCCGCCTGCAGGTTGAGCAGCGAGAGCCAGAGCAGCGTGACGCCGCCGATGATCAGGCCGATCGTCAGCAGCTTTCGCGCATCGTACTTGCCGGTCATCATGCCGGTGATCGGCATCATGAAGAACGACCCGACGCCGCGAGGCGCCATTGCGATGCCGGCCTGCAGCGATGGATACATCAACAGCGTCTGCAGCATGATCGGCAGCAGCACCAGGCTGCCGTACAGCACGAAGCCGACCACCGTCATCAGAAACACGCCCACCGCGTAACTGCGTTCCTTGAACACGCGAAGATCGACGACGGGATCTTCAGCGAACAGCTCGTAGATGACGAAGGCGACGAGCGTGACGGCGGCGACGATCGCCAGCGTGAGGATGAAGTTCGACGAGAACCAGTCATCCTCCTGGCCTTTATCGAGCACGATCTGCAGCGCGCCGATGCCGACGGCGAGCATGCCGATGCCCCAGTAGTCGACCTTGCGCGACTCCTGCCGCAGATACGGCGGGTCGAAGATGAACATCTTCGTCATCACGAACGACGCGATGCCGACCGGAATATTGATGTAGAACACCCAGCGCCAGCTGTAGCTGTCGGTCAGCCAGCCGCCGAGCACCGGTCCGAGAATCGGGGCGACGACGACGCCGAGGCCCCAGAAGCCCATGGCCTTGCCGCGCTCGCTCGGCGGGAACGCTTCGAGCAGCACGGCCTGCGAGAGCGGCTGCAGCGCGCCGCCCGTCGCGCCCTGCACGATGCGGAAGAAGATCAGCGAGCCCAGCGTCGGCGCCAGCCCGCACAGGAACGACGAGAAGGTGAAGCCGACGACTGAGATCATCAGCAGCCGCTTGCGCCCGAACGCGCTCGCGAGCCAGCCGGTCATCGGCAGGATGATCGCGTTGGCGACGAGATACGACGTCACGGTCCACGTCGCTTCGTCGATCGTCGCCGAGAGGCTGCCCGCGATGTGCGGCAGCGAGACGTTGACGACGCTGGTGTCGAGCACCTCCATGAAGGTGCCCAACATCACCGCGATGGCGATGATCCAGGGGTTGACGTGTTTGTGTTCGCTCACTTCGTGTACACGGTCGGCTCGGCGGAGAGCCCGGGGCGCAATTGATGCTCGGGATCCTGGCCGGGATCGAGCACGATCTTCACCGGCACGCGCTGCACGACCTTGACGAAGTTGCCCGTCGCGTTCTCCGGCGGCAGCAGCGCGAACCTGGCGCCGGTCGCGCCCGCGATGCTGTCCACCTTGCCGTTGAATTCCTTGCCGCCGATCGCATCCACCTTCACCGTCGCCTTCTGGCCCGGACGCATGTTCTGCAGCTGCGTCTCCTTGAAGTTCGCCGTGATCCAGACTTCTTCGAGGGGAATGATCGCCATCAGCGGCTGGCCCGGCTGCATGATCTGGCCGGCCTCGACCGTCTTGCGGCTGACGAGCCCTTTGACCGGGGCCTTCACCGTGGCGTACTGAAGGTTCAGCTCCGCCTGCGCGAGCTGCGCGCGCACCTGCTGCGCATGCGCTTCGGCTGCGGCCGCGCGCGCCTGCACCACCGAGATCTGCTGCGGCGCGGTCTGCGCGTTCTTCAGCGACGCCTGCGCCTGTTCTTCGGCGACGTGCGCCTGCATCAACCGGCTCTGCGCAGCCTTGACGCCGGCTTCGGCGGCCGCCACATTGCCCTTGGCGGCGTCCACACCGGCGCGCTGCGCGTCGGCGGCCGCGACGGCCGTGTCGTACTGCTGTTGCGAGACTTCGTCTTTGGCGAGCAGGCCCTTCAGGCGTTCCACATCGCGCGCGGCCTTGTTGGCGTTCGCCTCGGCCTGCCGCACCTGCGAGCGCGCGGCGACCAGCTGTCCCTGCGCGCCTTCGATCGCGCGCTCGGCTTCTTCGATCGACGCGCGCGCCTGGCTGATGCCGCCTGTCGCCGTCGTCACGTTGCTCGTCGCGGTCGTCGAGGTCACCGTGACGCCCGCGCTCGCAGCCTTGGCCGCCGCTTCAGCGTCGGCGAGTTCCGCCTTCGCGCGATCGACGGCGATCTGGTAGTCGCGCGGATCGATTTCGACGAGCACCTGTCCTGCCTCGACGGTCTGGTTGTCCTTGACGAGCACGCGCTCGACGGTGCCGCCGACGCGCGCCGAAATCTGCACGACGTGCGCGTCGGTCTGCGCATCGTCGGTCGTCTCTCGGCCGGCGGTGAGGTAGAACCAGGCGCCGAGCCCGATGAGGATGACGACAACGGCGGGGATGATGATGCGAAGCCGGGACGACATTAGCGAGGACCTCCGAGATAGCGTCGAACGGCCTGTTCGGCGTCGCCGAGGTCGCGGGCCAGGACGGCTTTCTCAACGTTATACAAGTAGAGCGCGTTGATGTACTGCTCGGTCGCGCGGCTGACGGCTTCCTGTGCCTGCACGACTTCGATGTTGCTGGCGACGCCGGCGGCGAACCGGTCGCGCGCCTGCGTCAGCGTCGTATCCGCGACACGACGCGCGGCGGTCGCCACCTGTAGTTGCTCGCCGGTCGCCTGCAGGTCCATGAACGCCGTCTTCACGTCGTAGTAAATCGTCGCGCGCAGGTCCTCGGCTTCGCGCCGGCGGCTCTTCAAATCCACGTCGGCTTCGATCACGCGTCCGCGCGTCCGGCCTCCGTTGAAGATCGGGATGTTCACGGCGCCGACGATGGCGAAGGTCGAGTGCGAATTGCCCGGCGCGACAAGCTCTCCGTAGTCGGCATTCACGACGAGCGAGGGCAGGTTGTCGCCGACCGCGGCGGCGCGCGTTGCTTCGGCCGCCTTCACGCGTTCGAGCGCCGCCTGGTAATCCGGCCGCGTCTTGTACGCGCGTTCCAGCGCATCGGCAAAGGTGATGTCCGGCGTCGGCACATCCGGCAGCTCGCTCACCAGCGTGATGTCCTGACCTGGCGGAAGGCCGATGATGCGTCCCAGCTGCAGCTTGGCCTTCTCGAAGTCATTGGTCATCGCCGTGACGCGCTGCTTCTCGGTATTGAGCTGCACTTCGGCGCGAAGCACGTCGATGCCGGCGACCAGGCCGTTGGTCTTCAAGTCGTTCGCCTGGGTGAAGAGGGCCTGCGCCGTCTGCATCTGCGCGCGCGCGGCGTCCGCGCGCGCCGAGGACGCGAGCGCCTGCAGATAGGCGTTGGCGGCGACGAGCACGACGAGCTCGCGTGCGCCCTGATACGTGAAGCCGGCGGCGGCGCGATTGTGCCGCTCGGCGCGCAGATCGTTGATCGCTTTGAGATCGAAGATCGACTGCGACGCGAATACCCGCGCGTCAAAGAGGTTGAACGGACCGACGATCGCCGGAATCCCCTCGGGCAGGGGAAACCCGTACGCCGCCAGGTCTACCAGCTGACGTGTTTCGGCCACTCGTCCGCTGACGGTGGGCAACAGGCTGCCGAGCGCGCGCCATCGCGCGCCTTCCGCGCGCCCACGGGCGTCGTCGGCGAGCAGGATGCCGAGGTTGTTTTCGAGCGCGCGGTTGATGACGTCGAGGACCGTCAGGCGTAACGGCTCAGCCGTCGGCTGGCCTGTCGGAACGCTGCCGAGGAACACGGCCGGCGGCTGTCGCGTCTGAGGTCCTGGTGGCGCCATCTGCGCCGCCAGTGGCGCAGTTCCAGCGGCCACGACCAACACCCAGACCCCGAACGACGGCACACGTCTCACATAGCCTCCTCGACTCTTATCACAGGGGTAAAACCCATCCAGCGTACCATTACTGGTGTCAAAACTTCCGCAGCGGATGCCGCGTCTAAGCGGGTCGATGTCCTTACGATGCATCTTGAGTGCCGCAGGGTTCGCTCTCACGCTCGTGAGTGCAGCCGGTGCGGCAAACGCCCAGACATCCACCCGAGGCGAGACTTACCCCATCACCCGCGCCAAAGGCCCGATCGTCATTGACGGAAATTTATCGGACGACGGCTGGAAGGACGCGCTTCGAGTCGTCCGCTGGTACGAGATCAACCCGAGCGACAATACCGAGCCGAAGCTGAAAAACGTCGGGTACCTGACCTACGACGACAAGTACTTTTACGCGGGCCTCGAGTTCGAGGATCCGGATCCGAAGAGGATCGTCGCGCCCTTCGGCGACCACGACAACCTCGGAGGCAGCCAGGACTACGGCGGCCTGTTTCTCGACACGAGAAACGACGGCCACACGGCCTACGAGTTCCAGGTGTCCGCGCACAACGTGCAGTTCGACGCGGTCATGGACGACAACGGCGGCGGCGAAAACAACTCGCCTGATTTTTTCTGGGAGTCGGCGGCCAGGATCAACGATCACGGCTGGACGCTCGAGATCAAGATTCCGTTTTCATCGCTGCGCTACCGGAAGCTGGACCCGCAGGACTGGGGCGTCATCCTGTGGCGCAACTACGGGCGCGACTTCCGGTATCAATTCGTGTCGGTGAAAATGCCGCGCGGCGGGCAGTGCTTCGTCTGTCGCGAGAACACGCTGACGGGACTGAGCAAGCTGCCTACGGGCGGACATCTGGTGGCGGCGCCGTATCTCGCGGCCAACCAGTCGGCGCGGCTGCAAGGGGCACCCGGCGCGCCGCTCGTGGACGATCCGTTCGATCACAAGATCGGCGCCGACATCAAGTACACGCCGAACGCCGACAACACGCTCGACGCGACGATCCGTCCGGACTTCTCGCAGATCGAATCCGACACGGCGCAGATCGCGACCAATCAGCGCTTCGCGCTGTTCTTCCCCGAGAAGCGGCCGTTCTTTCTCGAGGGCGTCGAGATGTTCTCGACGCCGATTCAGGCCGTCTACACGCGCACCATCACGGCGCCCGACTGGGGCGGCCGCGCGACCGGCAAGCTTGGCGGCGTGAATTACACGGCGTTGGTCGCCGACGATCAGGGTGGCGGCAGCGTGATTCTTCCCGGTCCCGCCTCCTCGTCATTCCAGAACCAGGATTTCAAGTCGACGGTCTTCATCAGCCGCGCCCGCAAGGATCTGAACGCCGGATCGTTCGTCAGCGGACTCATCACGGATCGCGAGAGCGGAGCGGCCGGACATAACCGGGTGTACGGCCCGGACTTCCAGGTGCGCTTTCACGGCACCGAGACGATCACCGGCCAGGTGCTCGGCAGCGACACGAACGGCGTGAAGTCGGGCGCGGCGCAGTTCGCGTACAACCACAACACGGAGCATTTCGATTTCGGGACGACGTACAAGGACTTCGGTGCGGGCTTCCGTGCGGACAACGGCTTCGTGCCGCAAGTCGGGTACCGCGAGATCTACGCCGAGCCCGGATGGACGTTCCGGCCGAAAGGCTTCTTCAGCCGCCTCCGCACGTTCGTGTCGGCGGACCGCCAGGTGGAGCGCGACAACGGCGCCACGGTGTTCAATTCGGTTGCGTCCGGCGTCGGAGGAGACACGAAGCTGAACGGCTTCATGCAGGTGCGTTTCGAGCACTCCAACGTTCGCGCGGGCCAGACGGTGTTTCCGCGCAATCAGGTGGGCTGGTACGCGCGCGTCAGTCCGTCCCGGCTGGTCCAGGGCGTCAGCGTCGACGGCTCGCTTGGGACGGAAGTCGACTTCGAGAACATCCGCCTCGGCCGCGGCGGGGCGGTCAACGTTGCTGCGACCCTGATTCCGACGAACCACCTCGTGTTCGATCTGATCGCGAATACGGCATTCCTCGCTGTGGACGATGCCTCCGGCGTCAGCCGTCATCTCTATACGTCGCGCGTGCAGCGCGTGCGCGCTAACTACACATTCACGGCGCGCAGTTTTGTGCGCGTCATCGGTCAGTACGTGACAACCGATCGCGACACCTCGCTGTTCCTGCAGCCGCAGACGCCGCACGACGGCTTCTTGTCCGGCTCGGTGCTGTTCGCCTACAAGATCAACTGGCAGTCGGTGATGTTCTTCGGCTACGGCGACGACCGGACGCTCGACGAGCAGCGCCGGCTGCAGAAGTTCGACCGGTCCCTCTTCGTCAAAGTCTCGTACGCATTTCAGCGATAACATCAAAGGGTGCGAGCCCTTCTCGTCGAAGACGACGACACCATCGCCGGGTTTGTCGAGCGCGGCCTGCGCGAAGCCGGGTTCGCGGTCGATCGCTTCGCGGACGGGGAGGCCGGCCTCGATGCCGCGGTGGGCCAGCCCTACGATGTCGCCATCGTGGATCTCATGCTGCCCAAGCGTGACGGGCTGTCGCTGATCGAAGAGCTCCGCAAGAAGACCGTCGAAACCCCCGTCCTGATCCTCAGCGCCAAGCGGACCGTCGACGATCGCGTCAAAGGCCTCCAGGCTGGAGGCGACGACTATCTCACCAAGCCGTTCGCGTTCGCGGAGCTGCTCGCCCGCGTGCAGGCGCTCGTGCGCCGCGCCTCGAGAGCGCCTGAGCCGACGACCCTGAAGGTGGAGGACCTCACGCTGGATCTGCTGTCGAGGCGCGTCACGCGCGGAGACGTGACGATCGATCTGCGCCCGCGCGAGTTCGCGCTGCTCGAGTACCTGATGCGCAACGCAGGCAAAGTCATCTCGAAGACGATGATCCTGTCGCACGTGTGGGACTACAGCTTCGACCCGCAGACCAACATCGTCGACGTGCTGGTGAGCCGGCTCCGCGAGAAAATCGATCGGCGGTTTGAGAAGAAGCTCCTGCACACGGTGAGAGGCGTGGGCTATGTCATCCGCGCCTGAACGTTCCTACGGGCTTCGCCTCGGCGTGTGGTACGCGACGCTCTTCATCGCGGGCTCGCTGACGATCGTCTTTCTCACCTACGTCCTGACGTCGGCGTCGCTCGAACAGCGCGACCGCCAGATCATCGACAGCAAGCTCGGCACCTACGCTGCGGCGTACGCCAGCGGCGGCGTCGAAGGGCTGGCCAACGTCGTGCGGGCGGAGCAGCAGACGGCGCCCGAGCGGCTGTTCGTCCGCGTCACCGATGCGTTCGGCGGACAGGCCGTCGTCGTGAGTCAGCAGGAAGGCTGGGACATCGCGAGGCTCGAGACCGGAAGGATTCGTCTTCCCGACGGGACGCTGATCGAAGTGGGGAAGAGCACGGAGCTGCGGGACGAAGTGCTGTCGCGATTCCGCGCGGCTCTCGGCCTCGTCGCGCTCTCGATTGTGCTCATCGCGCTCACGGGCGGCGCGCTCGCGACGCAGTCCGCGCTGCGGCCGATTCGTCAGCTCATCGCCGCCGTTCAGCGGATCGTCACGACGGGGCGGACAGACGAACGCGTGCCGGTCGGCGATACGAAGGACGCCATCAGCGAGCTGACGATCCTGTTCAATGCGATGCTCGATCGGATCGAGCGCCTCGTCACGAGCATGCGCGGCGCGCTCGACAACGTCTCGCACGACTTGCGCACGCCGATGACGCATCTCCGTGGGTCCGCCGAACTGGCGCTTGCCGGTCCCCCCGACATCGACCGCTATCGCGAAGCGCTCGCCGACTGCGTCGAAGAGGCTGACCGGGTGCTCGTAATGCTGACGACGCTGATGGACATCTCGGAAGCGGAGAGCGGCGCGATCGAGCTGCACCGCGAGATGGTCCCGCTATCGGAGATCGTGGACCGCGCGGTCGATCTCTATCGCGACACCGCCGACGCCAAAGGCGTGACGCTCGAGGCGCACGCCGATCAGAACGTCGTCGTGTCCGTTGACCGCGTCCGTTTCGAACAGGTCGCCGCCAATTTGCTGGACAACGCGATTAAGTACACGCCCTCAGGCGGCCGCGTTGATATTTCCGAAGGACGCGAGGGCAACCGCGCTGTGTTACGGGTCAGTGACACCGGGGCTGGCATTCCAGCGGCTGAGCTGCCGCGCATCTGGGAACGGCTCTTCCGTGGCGATCAGAGCCGGACGGAAAGAGGCCTCGGCCTTGGACTTAGCCTCGTCAAAGCCGTCGTCGAAGCGCACGGCGGCACCGTCACCGTCGAGAGCGCACCTGGCAGAGGCTCAACCTTCACCGTCAACCTGTGAACCCTGAACCTTGAACCCTGAACCTTTCCTATTTGTAATGTTCGCGTCACGACCCGGAAAGGTGAGGGGCCGTCTAATGGATGGAGAACAGAAAGGAAAGGACTCCATTCATGGACACGAAACGTTTTCGCATTCGTGCCGGACTCGCCGCGGCCGCCGCAACCGTACTGATCAGCGGCGCTGCGTGGCGTGGCCTGGCAGCAACCGATCAGCCCTCAGCCCTGAGCGCTCAGCCCTCGACCGCCGGACGATCCGTGGCGGTCGTTGCGGGCGGCCGTGATTCGTATGCAGACGTCGTCAAGAACGTCGCGCCCGCCGTCGTCACGATCCGTGTCGAAAGCAAGGCGTCCGTTCAGCCGGCGCAGTTTGACGGCGACGACTTCTTCCGCCGCTTCTTCGGCGACGACGGCGACAACAGCTCGCCGCGCGGACGCCGCCAGCAGCGCGCGCTCCCGCGGACGTTCCGCCAGAAGGGTCTCGGATCCGGGGTGGTCGTCAGCAAGGACGGCTACATCCTCACCAACAACCACGTCGTCGACGGCGCCGACCAGATCCACGTGGATCTGAGCGACGGCCGGACGCTCGAGGGCAAGGTCATCGGCACCGACAAGCCGAGCGATCTCGCGCTCATCAAAGTGAACGCGGCGGATCTGCCGACGGCGTCGCTCGGGAATTCCGACGGCGCGCAGGTGGGTGACGTCGTGCTCGCGATCGGCAACCCGCTCGGCGTCGGCCAGACGGTGACGATGGGCATCGTCAGCGCGAAGGGCCGGTCGACCGGATCGGGCGGCCGCGACGGCGAGCGCAACTACCAGGACTTCCTGCAGACCGACGCGCCGATCAACCACGGCAACTCGGGCGGCGCCCTGGTGAACACCAAAGGCGAAGTGATCGGCATCAACGCCGAGATGCTGTCGCCGGTGGACGCGAACATCGGCATCGGCTTCGCGATTCCGTCGAACATGGCGAAGCACGTGATGGACGACCTGCGGAAGGACGGCCGTGTCCGCCGCTCGCAGCTCGGCGTCATCGTGCAGCCGGTCACCTCGGAGCTTGCGGAGAGCATCGGCCTCAAGCGCGTCGGCGGCGCGATCATCAGCTCGATCACGCCCGACAGCGCCGCGGATCATGCCGGCCTCAAGCGCGGCGACGTGATCGTCTCGTTCAACGGCCAGCAGGTCAGCGACATCAACAGCCTCCGCAACCACGTGGCGGACGCGACGCCCGGCTCGACGGCGTCGGTCGTCATCAACCGCGACGGCGCGGACAAGACGGTGTCGGTGAAGCTGGATGAGGCGGACGGCGGGAAGAAACTCGCGCGCAACGCCGACGAGCCCGCGACCGACAAGGCCGCGCTCGGCATCAGCGTCGAGAAGGCCAAGAACGGCCTGGTGATCACGGGCGTCAATCCCGGCAGCCGCGCCGCAGACGCGGACCTGCAGGAGGGCGACGTGATTGTGGAAGCCAACCGCAAACACGTGGACTCGGTCGAGGATCTTCGCGCCGCCGTGCGCGCCTCGAACCGGCCGGTGCTTCTCCTGGTCGAACGCGACGGCCAGACGCGGTTTGTGACCGTTCGTCCCGCTGCGTAATCGATAGGGCTGAGGGCTTAGGGCTCAGGGCTCATTTGAGCCTTCAGCCTTCAGCCCTTAGCCCTAAGCCCTACACTGTCGGGGTGCAGACCACGTGCGCCATCGCCGGGTGCGGCCCTGCCGGGGCCGTGCTCGGCTTTCTTCTTGCCCGCGCGGGCATCCCCGTCACCGTCCTCGAAAAGCACAACGACTTCCTCCGCGATTTCCGCGGCGACACCATCCATCCCTCAACGCTCGAACTGCTCGACGAGCTGGGCCTGGCCGACGAGTTCCTGGCGCTGCCGCACAGCAAGGTGCACGGCGTGCAGCTGCAGACGACGTCGGGCGACACGGTGCGTGTGTCTCTCGATCGCATTCCATCGAAATATCCGTTTATCGCGTTCATGCCGCAGTGGGACTTCCTCGAGTTCATCACGCGGCACGCGAACCGCTATCCGGCGTTCACGTTGCTGAGGAATGCGGAAGTCACGGGCCTGATCGAACAGGACGGTGTCGTTCGCGGTCTCCGCTATCGTGACGCGTCGGGTGAGCACGAGCTCCAGGCGCTGCTCACGGTCGGCGCCGACGGCCGGACGGCCGTGACGCGCGAGGCCGCGAAGCTGCCGCGGCTCGAGTCGTCGCCGCCGATCGACGTCCTCTGGTTCCGGCTTCCGCGCAGGACCGACGAGGTGGCCGCGGTGTTCGGCCGTGTCGGTCCCGGGCTCCTCATGGTGATGCTCGACAGAAACGAGTACTGGCAGGTCGCATTCATCATTCCGAAAGGGAAAGGCGAGGAGATTCGCGCGCGCGGGCTGGACGCGTTCCGCGCGGATATCGTCCGCGTCGCGCCTGAGGTGAAGGATCGCGTCGACAGCATTCGCCGCTGGGACGACGTGAAGCTGCTGACGGTGCGCGTCGACCGTTTGACGCGCTGGCACAGGGCCGGCTATCTCGCGATCGGCGATGCGGCTCACGCGATGTCGCCGGTTGGCGGCCTCGGCATCAACGTCGCGATTCACGATGCCGTCGTCGCGGCGAACGTGCTCTGGCGTCCGCTGTCGGAAGGCCGTGTGAGCGAGGACGTCCTCGCCGAGGTGCAGCGCCGGCGTGAGCGCGCGGTGCGGCTGCTGCAGTCGTTCCAGGGATTCGTGCAGGATCGCTTTCTTCAGCCGGCGCTGATGTCGAAGGGCGCGCCGTCGATCCCATGGATAATCAAGCTGATCCTGCGGACACCGTTTCTGCGCGACATCCCGCCGCGGCTCATTGCGCTCGGCATCGATCGTCCGCATGTGGAGAGCCCGGAGCACTCATGACGTTCGCTTACCTTCAGACGATGCTCGACTATCACTACTGGGCGCGCGACATCATCCTCGACGCCGTCAGCCTGGTGCCGCGCGAGAAGTTCACCGAGCGCGTCGACAGCAGCTTCGGCTCCTTGCGCGATACCGTGGCGCACATCTACGCGGCCGACTGGGTGTGGTTCACGCGCTGGAGCGGCACGTCACCGACGACGCTGATCGATTACTCGCAGTTTCCGGACGTCACGTCAATCAGGACGGCATGGAAGGATCTGGAGACCAGCACGCGCCAGTTCGTGACCAACCTCGGCGAGGCCGGCGTCAACAAGCCGTTTGAATACAACCTGCTGAGCGGCGCGCCGGACACGGCGCCGTTCTGGGAGATGCTCGTCCACGTCGTCAACCACGCGAGCTACCACCGCGGGCAGGTGACGACGCTGATGCGGCAGCTCGGCGCGAACCCGCCGAAGCCGACGGACATGATCGCGTTCTTCCGGACGCGTCGTTAATTATTTCCTGGCGCTTGGCGTGAGCGTCGTCTCTTTGCGCTCGCCGTTGCGCATGTAGACGACCTTCGCCGGCTGGCCGATCTTCAGCACGTCGAGCGCGTAGGTGTAGTCGTAGATGTTGGCGATGGTTTGGCCGGCGATCTCGACGATGACGTCGCCCTTCTGCAGCCCCGCCGCTTCTGCCGGTCCGCCGGCGACGACCCCTCCAAGCAGCAGTCCTTTCGCTTCAGTCGCGTAGTCCGGAACCGTGCCCGTGTAGACGCGCGCGCCGGTGCGGCTCGCGCCGCCCTGCGTCTGCGGCTCGACTTTCGCGAACACGGGCGGCTCGGGCGTTTCGGCCACGCGCCGGGCGATGGCCGCCGCGAACTCCACGATGCGATCGAGATCGTCATAGGCGATCTTGTCGGCCGTGTCGCTGGGCTTGTGGTAGTCGACGTGCGCGCCGGTGAAGAAATTGAGGCTGGGCACGCCGGCGTTGTTGAACGATTGAACGTCGGTCGGCTGATACGGATCCGCCTGGATGCTGACGTTGAACCCGGCCTTCACGTTGGCCTGCTCGATCAGCTTGTCCCACGACTTGCTCGTGCCGGTGGCCTGCACGCTCAGCTTGTTGTCCTGCATGCGGCCGACCATGTCGAAGTTGAAGTACGCGGCGATGTCGCTGGTCTTCACCGGCGGCGCAGTGACGAACGCCGTGCTGCCGAGGAGCCCCAGCTCTTCACCTGACCAGAACGTTATAAGAATGTTGCGGGGGCGCGGCTGCTTCGCCATCAGCGCGGCAATCGCCAGCACCGCGGCATCGCCCGAGGCATCGTCGTCGGCGCCGCCGTGAATCCGCCCGGCGTCTTCTTTCGTCGCCAGCGAGGATCCGTTTTCCCCGTGACCCAGGTGATCGTAATGCGCGCCGAAGGCGAGCCACGGCTTGCCGGGTATCGGACGTCCCGTGGCCGGCAAATAGCCCGCGATGTTATAGGCCGTGTGCCGCTCGCGCTCGACCTTCGCGCGGACGGTCAGCGTCATCGGGATCTCGAAGCCGGCGACGTGCGGGTTGCCGGAATCGAGCGACTGCTGGACGTCGGCGAGCCCCTTCCCGGCAGCGGCGAAGATGGCGTTGCCGGCGTCGCGGTCGATGCTGGCCGCGACAATTCCAGAACCTGAGAGCGCGGTGTCGAACGTCATCGGCACGAGCTCGCCGGCGTTCGGCGACTTGGGGCCGGCGACGACGAGCATCGCCTTCGCGCCGTGCTGCCGCGCGGCCATCGCCTTGTATCGCAGGTCCGAATAGCGCGCGAGGATCGCGCGCGTCTTCTGATCGGCGTCCTCAGGGAAGTACCGCAGGACGACGACGACCTTGTCCTTCACATCGAGCGTCGCGTAGCTGTCGTAGCCGAAGTCCTGGCTCTCCGGGACGACGATGCCGTAGCCGGCGAAGACGACGGAGCCGGTGGCGTCGCCGCTGTCGGAAAACGACAGCGCGCGGGCTTTTCCCGCGATCGACAGCGACGTGCCGCTGTCGCGGGCGCCCGCGGTGAACTCGAACGGCAGCGCGAAATCACGCTGCCCCGGCAGCGGCTTCGCGCCGAGGCGTTTCAATTCCTTGATGAGGAACTCGCGCGCGAGCCGTTCGCCTTCGGTGCCGGTCTGGCGCCCGCCGAAACGTTCAGAGGCCAGCGTCGTGATGTACCGCCGGAGCTCGGGAACATCCGCGCCGGCTGTCGTGGCCGAGAGAAGAACGGCGATCGCAACGAGCTTCTTCATCGCTTGACCTTTTTCAGAGGCGCATTGGCCAGCGCCTCGAGCGCTTTCTCATGATTCCACTGCGCAAGAAACAGCTGGCCGGCCGATCCACCGCCGCGGCTCGAGGTCCAGGCGAGCTGCGTGCCGTCGGGCGACGGCACGGGCAGGCCGTCGAAGCCATCGGAGTAGGTGACGCGCACCGGCTCTTTCGTACCCTCGGTGTCGACCATGAACAGCTCGAAGTTGTCGAAGCCGAGTTTGTTCGACGCGAAGATGAAGTACTTGCCGGAGGGATGTTCGTACGGCGCCCAGCTCATTGCGCCGAAGTTCGTGATCTGCCGCTGGTCGCTGCCGTCCGGCTTCATCGTCCAGACGTCGGCGATCAGCCCGCTGGTATCGAACCGGCGCCAGACGATACGGGAACCGTCGTGGATGAAGAACGGACCGCCGTCGTAGCCGGCGACGCTGGTGAGGCGCCGCTGTCCCGAGCCGTCCGCCCGCATGATGTAGATCTCGGCGAAGTAGCTCGGGTCGGTCTCCAGCTGTTTCTTTTCGGCATCGGAGAGCGGCCGGTTGTAGGCGTCGCGCATCGACGTGAACACGATCCACTGGCCGTCGGGTGAGTAGCTGCCTTCGGCGTCATAGCCCTTCGCGGCCGTGAGCTGCTTCAGCCGCCCGGTCTTCTCGCTGTACGTATAGATGTCCATCTCCGGGTCGTAGTCCCAGGCGTAGCGGCGTTCCTTGCGCGACGCGCGGAACGCGTTCTCTTCGTCCTGATACTGCTTCGACTTCGGATCGGCGTGCGTCGATGCGAACTCGATCTCGTCGGACCGCGGCCGGAAGAAGGCGCAGGTCGTTTTGCCGACGCCGGGCGACACTCGCTTGGTGTCGCCGGTCGTGAGATCGAGTGTGTAGATCTGGTAGAACGGATTGCCCGGCTCGCGTTCGCTTTGAAAGACGAGCCGCTTGCCGTCAGGCGACCAGTAGCCCTCGCCGGCGCGCTTGCCTTCGACCGTCAGCCGCCGGATGCGCGAGAGGAAGTCGCGCTCGTGAGTGTCGTCGGCCAGTACGACGCTGGTGGCGAGCAACGCGGCTAGGGGGAGCGCCACAAACCTCATAAGTGCTTGAATTATGGTGCATTCAGGCTGTTCCGAACCAGCGAACGACTCAGGACGACTGAATACGACAGTAACGGACAATGTGTTCCTTTGTAGTTCGTCGAGATCAAAACGGAACACTCGGCAGATAAGCTATTATTACACAACAATATACGGGACAAATGACGCAGTTTTCAGGCGTCCTTTATGTTCGTATATAGGACAATGGAGAACAGTATCGACGTAGACACATCCGTATAACTCGCTGTAAACAAAGCACTTGTCGTCATCTCAAGAGTTGGCCGTGCCCTTGCTCTTGCGTTGGCCAACATGACACGACTCTCTGTTGAACCGACTAAACGCAAGGCTGTCTGGGGCGCCCGAATGGTGGCCGCCGGCACGTGCCTCGCCCTGATGTTCGGCGCCTCGACGGCGTCGGCCGCGGGACGTCAGCACGGGCGCGAAGGGCACAAGGCGACTCCCGGGGTGCCCGGGCGTTCCGTCAAGAACTACAAACTGGATGACGAGGTGACGCGTCGCGCGTCGCGCGGCAATCCGCAGGCCACGAGCAGCGTCATCGTGACGCTCGTGCCCGGCGCGACCATGCCGCCCGAGTTCAAGAAGTTCGCGCGCTCGCTCAACCTGGGCATCATCAACGGCACGGTGCTCGACCTTCCGAACAACGTCCTGCGGAAGCTCGAAGCGCACCCGAACGTCTTCCGCGTGCACGACAACCGCGCGATTGGCGGCCACAACTACCGCACGTCGGTCACCGTCGGCGCCTCCTCGGTCCGTGAGCTCCTCGGCTACACGGGCAAGGGGATCGGCATCGCGGTCATCGACTCGGGCATCCCGACCTTCCACGACGACCTCACGAACAACACCTCGACGCTGTTTCCCTACGGCAACCAGCGCGTGAAGAAGTTCGTGGACTTCGTGAACGGCCGCACGCTGCCGTACGACGACAACGGCCATGGTTCGCACGTCGCGGGCATCATCGCGGGCAACGGCTACGATTCGCTCGGCCAGAAGATGGGCATCGCGCCGGATGCGTCGCTCATCTCGCTGAAGGTGCTCGACGCGAACGGCCAGGGCACGATCGCGAACATCATCGCGGCGCTCAACTGGGTGGCCGCCAACGCGACGACCTACAACATCAAGGTCGTCAACATGTCGGTTGGCGCCTCGATTCACGAGTCGTACTGGACCGATCCGCTGACGCTCGCGGCCAAGGCGGTCACCGACAAGGGCATCACGGTCGTCACGGCGGCCGGCAACCTCGGCAAGAACGGCAGCGGCGCCCAGCAGTACGGCGGCATCACCGCGCCGGGCAACGCGCCGTGGGTGCTGACGGTCGGCGCCTCGAGCACGATGGGCACGCTGACGCGCCTCGACGACACGATGGCCGGCTACAGCTCGCGCGGTCCGACATTCAAGGACTTCGGCGCGAAGCCGGATCTGGTCGCGCCGGGCACCGGCACGGTCTCGCTCGCGGTGCCGGGCAGCACGTTCTACGCGACGAAGGCGCAGTATCTGCTCGCCGGCGTGCTTCGCAGCGCGACCAAGCCGTACCTGACGCTGTCGGGCACGAGCATGGCCTCGCCGGTCGTGGCGGGCACGGTCGCGTTGATGCTTCAAGCGAATCCGAACCTGACGCCGAACCTGATTAAAGCGATCCTCCAGTACACGGCGCAGCAATACCGCGGCTACGGGCCGCTCGAGCAGGGCGCCGGCTTCCTGAACAGCCTCGGCGCCGTCCGCCTGGCGAAGTTCTATTACTCACACCGCGTCGGCGACAAGATGCCGGTGCAGTCGGTGTGGAGCAAGCAGCTGATCTGGGGCAACCACCGGATCAAGGGCGGCTACATCAACCCGAAAGGCAACGCCTGGGCGAAGACGGTCATCTGGGGCTCGGTGAAGACCCAGGGCCTCAGCGGCGACAACATCATCTGGGGCACGGAGTGCGCCGCCGGCTGCGACAACATCGTCTGGGGCACGGCCGACGACAACGGCGACAACATCGTGTGGGGCACCAGCGACGACGACAACATCGTCTGGGGCACCGAGATCGACGGCGACAACATCGTGTGGGGCACCAGCGACGACGACAACATCGTCTGGGGCACCGAGATCGACGGCGACAACATCGTGTGGGGCACCAGCGACGACGACAACATCGTCTGGGGCACCGAGATCGACGGCGACAACATCGTGTGGGGCACCAGCGACGACGACAACATCGTCTGGGGCACCGACTGCGGCGGCGCCGACTGCGACAACATCGTGTGGGGCACGGCCGACGACGACAACATCGTCTGGGGCACCGCCGATGACGGCGACAACATCATCTGGGGCACGAGCGGCGACGACAACATCGTCTGGGGCACGTCGGCCGATTCGGATGTGACCTGGGGCAGCGACAGTTCAGACGCGGAAGTGTTCAACGACGACGACATGTTCGAGCCGGTGCCCGATGCGGCAGCGGAGTTCGGTGACCTGACCGTCGAAGACTCGACGGTCGCAGCTGAGTAGAGGCGATCATGGAGAAGATGCCCTACCGTCCCGAACTCGACGTCTTCCCGGTCACGGGCGCCGTGACGGAAGCCTCGATTGCGGCGACGGAAATCATCAGCACGAACTGGCGGGATTCGCTTCCGGTGCTCGTCGGCCGGAGCGTGTCTCTCCGAGAGATGCGGACGTCGGATGCGCCGAGTCTCTTCGCTCTGCTGACCACCGAGGAAGTGGCGCGGTTCATTTCGCCGCCCCCGAGCTCGGTTGAAGGCTTCGAGCGGTTCATCAACTGGGCGGCGCGTCAGCGGGCAGTCGGATCGTATGTCTGCTTCGCGGTGACGATGGCCGACTCGGATACGGCAATCGGAATTTTCCAGCTCCGCTCGATCGACCCGGACTTCGGGACGGCGGAATGGGGATTCGCACTCGGCTCACCCTTCTGGGGGAGCGGGATCTTCCAGGAGAGTGCCGAGCTCGTGATGGAGTTCGCGTTCGAAACCGTCGGCGTGCACCGGCTCGAGGCCCGGGCGGCCCTGCGCAACGGCCGCGGCAACGCCGCGCTGAAGAAGATCGGCGCCAAGCAGGAAGGCATCCTGCGCAAGTCGTTCCAGAAGAACGGCGAGTATCTGGATCAGGCGCTGTGGACGGTGCTTGACGAGGACTGGCGGATGAAAGTGATCTGGGGCGGCGGCAAGATGATCATGCACTAGGCTTTTTCCAGCCTGCAGCCTCGCGTGTGCCGCGCTTCTGCTCGGCCCACGCGAGGGCCTCCTCTCCGGTTTCAAACACTCGCGTGACCAACGCCTCGCCGTCCTGGGCGAGGCTGATTTCTATCCCGTACGGCAGCAGCCTCACCACACACGACAGCGCGTGCCCATCACGTTCGAGCGACCAGAGCGTCGTCGGCTGATCTTCCATTTACGCGTCCCGGGTTCCGCCGGCGGCTTTCGCGACGAAGTCCTTGATGTCGTAGGAAATGCTCGAATACGTGATCTTGCCGCCGCGGATCTCGAGCATCTCCCGGTGGCGAACGATCTTCATGGCGCCGTCGGCTTTCAGCACGCCCAGCGCGCCCATATTCCAGTCGCCCTTGTGCGTGCCGGTGGCCGACAGATCGATCTCGACGATCGTGTCGCCGCGCTGCTCGACGTGGAGGATGTTGATCTGGATGTCGGGAAAGATCGCCATCGTCGCGCGCACCGATTCGAGATACCCCTCGGGCCCCTTCAGCAGGCTGCCGTCCGGACGGTGCTGAATCACCGCGTCCTGCGTGAAGAGCTCCGCCGCATCGTCGAACCGCCGATCGTTGAATGCCTTGTAGTATTCCCGAATCAACAGATGTCCGTGTGTGGTCATGCCCGAGTTCGCCGCCGCCAGAGGAAGAACATCACCGCCGCCGAAAGAATAACGATGATCGCACGGTGCAGCCACGTCGACGTCTCGTCGAGCGGCGCGGACGGGGACGGCAGCCGGCTCCCGTCGTACCGCAGCACGGGGTTGATGTACATCACCACGTTCGGCGTGCGAATCACGGTTCGAATATAGGTGTCCGTCGCGGCGAACGTATAGGACGCTTCCATCACCTGGTTCGCGGTTCCGCGGATCGCGCCGTCCTGGCCGACGAAGAGATACGTCGCCGGGACGCCCGTGGACGCGATCGTCAGCGTCGCGTCCCTGACCTCGACGCTCTTCAACGCCGCGTCGGGATTGCTGCCGACGAGCGACACGGCGTACGATCGGCCCTGCCGCAGCGCGCCGATGATGTCCGCCTCCGAGGCGGTGGGCGCATCGATCATGTTCCAGGCGATGAAGGTTCGCTTGAGATTGGTCACGTCGTGCGCGTCGTCATTGGCCGCCGCCCAGACGACGTGGCCGGATGAGAGCGCCGCATCCCACAAATCCTCCACCGGAAACGGCCCGTTGACGATCTCCATCAGCTGATAGCCGGTCAGCTTCCGCATGTCGTCGTCCACGTAGCCGGTGTTGGGATGATTGAGCGATACGAGGGCCGCGTCGGCGCCGACGCGGTTGATGATGAACTGCTTCTGGTCGAGCGTCTGCCAGAACGGAAAATCCAGCCAGACGACGCGGCGGGCGCCGATCGCCAGCTGGTGCGTCTTGAAGATGTTGTAGCCGTGCTCGTAGAGGGGAAGCGTATCGACGCCGTGGAACGCGGCAATCGACGCGTAGTTCGACACGCCGGCGACGGCATATCCGCGCTGCTTGTACGCGCGGACGACGTCCTCGTCGCTTTGCGCGCCGTTGGTCACGCCGCCCCAGGCGACGCCGTGCGCGTGGAGGTTCGCTTTCTGCCACGTGCCGCTCAGATGCGCGTACGGATTCCAGAGCGACGCGCCGGCGAACGGTTGCGGCTGCGGAAACCGGTAAACTGGCGCAATCAGTAATGGAATCGCGATGATGATGAACAGCAGGATCGCGACGACGCGGCGAAAGATCAACACCCGCCGGGCATTTTAACAGATGGACTGGACCGTTTCGGACGAGGATGCCGGCGTTCGTCTCGACAAATTTCTCGCCGCCGACGGCCGGCTCGGGTCGCGACGCCGCGCATCCGATGCGCTCGATCGCGGGAAGATCTTCGTCAACGGCGTCGAGGCCGGCGCCGATGCGGGCGCGACGAAACTGCGCAAGGGCGATCGCGTTCGCGTGTGGATGGATCGTCCCGGCAGCGCGAAACGGCGCACGCCGCGGCAGACGGGCGATCTCCGGATTCTCTTCGAAGACGAGGCGATCATCGTGCTCGACAAGCCGGCGGGCCTGCTCGCCGTTCCGCTGGAGCGGAGGGAAGGCGCCGATTCGGTCGTCGATCAGCTCGTCATCCATCTGCGGCCGAAGGGGAAGCGCAAGCCGCTCGTCGTGCATCGCATCGATCGCGACACCTCAGGTCTTGTCGTCTTCGCGAAGACGGCCGCCGCGCAGCACACGCTGCGCGAGCAGTTCAAGCGCCACGCCGTCGAGCGCGTCTACCGCGCGGTCGTGTACGGCCATCCGAATCCGGCCGCCGGCGTCTGGCGGGACCGCCTTGTCTGGGATCACAAAGCGCTGATTCAAAAAGAGACGCATCCCCGCGATCCGAAGGGGAAGGACGCGGTGTGCCACTACGACACGCTCGAGCGGTTCGCGTCGACGTCGCTGCTGGAAGTCAGGCTCGAGACAGGCAAGCGCAATCAGATCCGCCTGCAGGCGCGGTTGCGCGGTCACACGCTGGTCGGGGAGACGCGATACGTGTACGGCCCCGACGAGCTTCGGCCGATCGATTTTCCGAGGCAGGCACTCCACGCTTTCAGGCTGGAGTTCAAGCATCCGGTCACCGCCAAGGAACTGCGGTTCGAGGCGCCGATTCCTAAGGATTTTGCGGCGCTTGTCGCGCGCCTGAGAAAAGGCGGATAGTAAATGTATGAAGAAGATCTGGATGGCGTCGTTTGGCGCTTTGGCGATCTGGTGCGCGGTGGCGGCGAGCGCGCAGCGGCCGGCGACTCTCGCCGTCGACGCGATTAATTCGCCGGCGGGCGCGAACAGTTCGGTTCCTCAGATGACGACGCAGGGCGACCGCGTCGTTCTCAGCTGGGTCGAGCGCGCCGGCACGAAGTCGACGCTGAAGTTCGCCGAGCGCACCTCGTCGGGCTGGTCGATGCCGATGACCGTGATCGCGAGCGACAAGATGATGGTCAACTCGGCCGACGTGCCCTCCGTCCGTGCGACGCCCGAAGGCTTCGCGGCGCACTGGATGATGGAGAGCGGGCCGGATCCGGAAGCGTACGACCTCCGAGTCGCGTTTTCAGCCGACGGCAAGACATGGACGATGCCGAAGCCGCCGAACACCGACAAGACGATGTCGCAGCATGGATTCGGGACGTTGTTTCCGTTTCAGAGCGGCACCGGCATCGTATGGCTCGACGGCCGGAAGACGAACGGCGACGAAGGGGACATGCAGCTGCGGGTCGCGTCGTTCGACCGCGCCAACCGGTTCCAGTCCGACACGCTCATCGACTCGCGCGTGTGCGAGTGCTGTTCGACGAGCGTCGCCCTGGGCGCCGAGGGCCCGTTAGTCGCGTATCGCGATCGCTCGGCCGGCGAGGTGCGCGACATCTACGTCGCGCGCTATGCAGGCGCAGGGAAGTGGTCCGCGCCCGTCCGTGTCCATGCCGACAACTTCAAGATCGAAGCGTGTCCGATCAACGGACCCGCCATCGATGCCCGCGGCAAAGACGTCGTCGTCGCCTGGTTCACCGCGCCGAACGAGAAGCAGCAGTCGTTTGTCGCCTTCTCGCAGGATGGCGGACGGACGTTCGGCAAGGCCACCAAGGTAGAAGACGCCGGAACGCTCGGCCGCATGCAGGTGGGGCTCGCATCCGACGGCGCGGCGATTGTCGGCTGGGTCGAGTTCGCGAACGAGAAGTCGACGTTCAAAGTGCGCCGCATCGACGCCGCGGGCACGCGCGGACCAAGCGTGGCGGTCGCCCAGGTGTCGGGCACACGCTTCCCGCGGCTTGCCGTGGCGAAAAACGAAGCCGTCGTCGCGTGGACGGAGTCCGAGGGGAGTTCGTCGAGGGTTAAGACCGCGCGGTTACGGCTTAACCCCTGACATCTGCGCAAGCGCTTTGAAGATCGTCGCGAAGTCCTCTTCGACGAGGCCCATCGCGCGCGCGGTCGTCAGCATCTCGTTCGTCACGGCCGTGGTCGGCAGAGGGACGTCCACCTGCCGGCCCAACTCCAGCGCCAGCAACATGTCCTTCTGCATCATGTTCACGTTGAACCACGCCTCGGCCGGCATCTTCAACACGAACGGTCCGCGGTAGACGACCATCGGCGACGCGATCACGCTGTGCATCAGCACGTCGACCGCGGTTTCGCGCTTGATCCCGCTTTTTTCCGCGAGCAGCACGCCTTCTGAAAACGCCAGCATCTGCACGGCGAGGCTGAGATTGGTCGCGATCTTCATCACGAGCGCGAGCCCGTTGTCGCCGACGTGCGTCACCTTCGGGCCGAGGTCGTCGAGGATCGGTTTGACCTTGTCGAACGTCGCCTTCGTGCCGCCGACCATCACCGACAGCTTGCCCTGCTGCAGCGTGATGATGCTGCCCGACACGGGCGCGTCGACCATGTCCGCCCCTGTCTTGCGGACGGCGTCAGCGAGTTTCTTGCTCACCGCCGGACTGACGGTGCTCATGTCGATGACGACCTTGCCGGCCGCCAGGCCGGCCAGCAGTCCGTCCGGGCCGTTGAAGACGGCTTCGTCGGCGGCCGAATTCGTGACCATCACGAAGATGGCGTCCGCGGCGTGCGCGACGGCCTTGGGCGAGGCGGCCAGCGCCATGCCTTTTTTTACGAGCCAGTCCGCCTTCGACGCCGTGCGGTTGTAGCCCGTGACCTTGTGGCCTTTGCCCATCAGCAGGTCCGCCATGTTGCCGCCCATCGCGCCCAGTCCCACGTAGCCGAGATTCGCCATCACGCTCCTCAGAGTAGAATTCCGAAATCCCATGTGCAGGCCCGACCTTCAGGTCGGGCGACGTCGATGAAAAAACCCACAGATTCTCTCACGCTCCCGACCACAATTACAGGCTCGTTGCCCAGGCCGGCGTGGTACACGGAACAGATCGGGTCGCGCGCTTTCCGCGACGCGATCGCCGATGCGCGGTTCCGCGAGCAGTACACCGACGCCGTCGGCACCTTCATCCGCGATCAGGAACGCGCCGGTCTCGACATCGTCACGGACGGGGACGCGCGTTTCGACTCGGATGTCGGCGGCATGAGCTGGATTCAGTATCCGGCGCGCCGTCTGACCGGCCTGGGCGGCGGCGACTACGCGCGGACGCGCAAAGGGTACGGCGGCACCCGCAAGGGCGATCTGATCTTCGAGGTGATGGAGAGCCGCGTCATGCCGCGCGCGGTGGGGAAGATCGGCCGCGGGACGCTGCAGTACACCTATCTCTGGAAGCTCGCACAGGGCATGACCGCGCGGCCCCTGAAGTTCGGGACGATCGTGCCCGACATCCTCGGCACGTCCATCGGCAACGATTTCTACCCGACGCCGCAGGAGCTGCTGTTCGGTCTTGCGGACGCGATGCACGAGGAGCTCGACGAGCTCGCGAGCGCCGGTTGCGCCATCATCCAGATGGAGGAGCCGAACATCCACCTCGCCGGCGTCCAGCGCGGCGGCGGGCCGATGCTCCCGGCGGAGTTTTTCGTCGACACGTTCAATCGCACGATCGCCGGCCTGCGAAGCAAGACCGAAGTCTGGTGTCACACGTGCTGGGGCAATCCGGCGCAGCAGCGGCTCTATCCGGCGAACACGTCCTACGCGAGCGCGCTGCCGCTGCTCGACAAGCTCGACGTCGACGTCATGACGTTCGAGACCTGCGCCAACGACGGCCTCGATCTCGAGGCCATCGGCAAGACGATCACCGGCAAGAAAATCGCCATCGGCGTCGTCGATCACCGCAATCTGCAGGTCGAGACGCCCGATCAAGTCGCCGCCACGATTCGCAAGGCGCTGAAGTTCATCCCCGTCGAGCGGCTGATCGTGACGAGCGACTGCGGATTCGGCAGAGAAGGCATGTCACGGCGCATCGCGTTCTATAAGATGGTCGCCATCGTCCGCGGTACCAACATCGTCCGGAAGGAACTCGGTTTGCCGGAGGCGGTGTCTCTTGCAGCAGATACGAAGTTTGCGCTGGCCGACGAATACTAAGGCTGTTTTCTGTGTCCTCTGCGTCCTCTGTGGTGGAGCGTTAGCGCGCGCGCAAACCCCGTCGTTCGACGTCGCGTCGATCAAGGCGAGCGCCCCGGCCACGCAACGCGGAGGCGGATTCGGCATGTCGCCGAGCGGGCTCTTTCAAGTACAAGGCTTGTCGCTCGCGGAGCTGATCCAGGCGGCGTACAGCCAGGGCCAGCCGTTCTATCGCTTTCAAATGACAGGCGGACCCGACTGGCTCGACTCCGCTCGCTTCGACATCACCGCGTCCTCGCAGCTCAAGAACGCGACGCCGCCGCAGACGATGGCGATGGTCAGGACGCTGCTGATCGACCGCTTCAAAGTCGTTGTCCGGCAGGAAACCAGAGACGCGCCGATCTACCTGCTCACGCTCGCGAACACGAACGGCACGCTCGGGCCGAAAATGCGGAAGTCCTCGCTGACGTGCCCGGGGCCGGGCTGCGACTTCAAGATCAATCCAGGGGCGTCGTTGTCGGCGCGTGGGCTGACGATGGGCCGGCTCGCGTTCAGCATGGCCAACTTCCCGAGCATCGGCCGGATCATCGTCGACCGGACGGGACTGGCCGGCGGTTACGACATGGACATGGAGTGGGCGGGCGACGAGCCGAGCATCTTCACCGCCTTGCGTGAGCAGCTTGGGCTGCGGCTCGAAGCCTCGCGCGGACCCGTGCCGATGCTCGTCATCGAGCGCGCGGAGAAGCCTTCTGAGAATTAACCTGTTAACCAAGTACCCGATGGATCGTGGAAGCTGTCATGGACGCTGTTTATCGAGTCATGACGTCGCTGTTCATGAGCCTCATGTCGGCCATCGGAATTCAATCGCCGCCGATGACGTGGGAGATCCAGACGATTCCGCCTGGGCGCGACGTGTCGGTGATGATCAGGACCTCGCCGCACTCGAACCACGGCGAGACGCTTCCCGTTGAGAAGTTCGACGGCCTGAAACCCCTGCTGCAAGTCGACGGCCCAGCCAAGTTCCGGCTGAAGCGCGACGCCGGCACCTTCGAGTTCGACGGCGTCCTGCGCCGCGGATCGGGCGGTGGCACGCTCGAGTTCGTGCCGAGCGAGACGTTTCCGAACGAGTTGGCGAAACGAGGATTCGCCAGACCGACGGCCGACGAGATGTTCAAGATGGCGTGGCACGACACGGGCTTCTCGCTGATCGACGAGCTCGCCGCGCAGAAGTACCAGAAGCCGACGCTGGAGCAGCTGATCAACGCCGGGGACCACGGCATCGATCGCGTGTACGTCCGCGAGATCACGGCGCTGGTGAAGGACGTCAGGACCGTCGATGCCCTGATTCGCCAGCACGATCACGGCATCAACGAGACATACATCCGTGGTCTGGCGTCGGTTGGCTTAAAAGACCTGAGCGCGAACGATCTGGTGCGGGCGCACGATCACGGCATCAGCCCCGAGTACGCGCGGAAGGCGAGCATGAAACGGTTTTTCCGCAAGCTGTCACTCGACGAGCTCGTGAGCCTGCACGATCACGGTCAGGACTGATAGCCCGGGCGCGCCTTGACCGTGCCGGCCCGCTTCACGCGGACGTCGAGCTTGTGCCAGCCTTCCTTCGCCACGCCCTTCGGCGTGTAGCTCACCAGATACCGCTCGCGGAATTCCTTGAGGATGTCGAGGAAGAGCGTGTCGAGCTTCTCCGTCTTCTCGACCTCGAACAGCTTGCCGCCGGTGAATGACGTCAGGTCGCGAAGAAATTCCGGCTTGGCAGGGGAGCGGACGGCGACCGCGTACGCGACGACATCCGATCGCTTGGCGGCATCGAGCACCTTTTCGGCCCCCAGCCAGCTCGAGGTGTCGAGGCCGTCGCTGAAGATGATCAGCAGCGCGCGGCCCGCGTCCGACTCGCCGATCTGAATGCCGGCGAACGTGCCGTCGATGAGCGAGGTGTCGCCCTTCCCGCGCGAGCGTGCGAGCGCGTCGCGGACCTTGACGACGTTGCCGGAGAGCGGCGCGCCGAGCTGCACCGACTGGCTGAACGTCACGAGGGCCGCCTGATCGTTTTTCTCCAGGCCGCCGAGGACGGCGGTGCCGGCCGTCAGAAGCTGCTCGAGGCGGTTACCGGACACGCTGTCGCTCATGTCCAGCGCGAAGACGACGTTGAGCGGGATCTGCTCGAAGCTGACGAGATCGATCTGCTGCAGGACGCCGTTGTCGCGGATCTCGAAGTCGGCCGGGCCGAGGCCGCGCACCGGCTGCCCGTTGGTCGCGACCAGTACGTCGACGCGGACGGCTTCGACGCGTGTCGCGAACGTCGGCTCCTGCGTCCGCACGGCCGACGTCATGACGACGACGAGCGCGATGACGGCGGCAAGCGCCCGACTCATCGCTTCCCCTCGATGTACGGCTTATACAGGAGGAACAGGAGCTCCTCGGTGGCCCGCGCATGCGCGTACCGGTAGTTCCACCAGGGGTCACTCGGTTCGCTGGTGAACTTCGGCAGGTCGAACACCTGCTGCATGTACTTCAGCGCGCCGGCGCGATCGCCGCGGCGCGCCGCCAGCGCGCTCAGCGCGAACAGCGGAGACTGCGCAGCCGGGTACGTCTGGATCGCGCGCTCGTACGCGACGCGCGCCTCGTCGAGCCGGCCGGCCCCGTCCTCGGCGGCGCCGAGGAACATCGCGCCGAAGTACTGCATCTCTGCATCGTCACGCGCGGGCGCGAACTGACGGAGTTCCACGGCCGCCTCCTGCGGCATGCCGCGGGCAAGCAGCACGTGGCCGAGATGAAGGCGGGCTTCCGGATGCTTCGGGTCCAGGACGAGCGCGCGCCGGAGGAAGCCTTCCGCCATGCGCAGCGACGCTGATTCCTGCGCGATGTCGAAGTTGTAGCCCTGTGGCAGGACTGCGCTCTTGATCACCGCCTGGATTGGCGGACTCGCATACGCCTCCTGCTGGGTGCCGCTCAGGTATTGCAGCTCTGCATCGTCAGGAAACAGGTCGCGCGCGTGACGCAGGTGCCCCGTGTCGTACTGTCCCTGCTGCTGGATCCACATGCCGGTGGCGATGTACCAGCGGCGCGCGACGTCGGCGATCTCCGAGCCCCGCGGCGCGAGGTCGAACAGCGCGCGCGCCATGTCCCAGTGCGCGGAGACGCCGTTGAACCCGAGCGACTCGCCGTCGCCGATTTGCACCTTGAGCCGTTTGTCGTCTTCGAACTCGGCCGTCCCCTGCGTGAACGACGTCGGCGGATGCACCATCGCAACGTCGCCGTGCAGCATCGCGCCGCGCACGAGGATCGCGTCGTGCCTGGAGCCGTACTCCTCGAGGATCTCGATGAACGCTCTGACTTGCCCGGGCGTGTAAGGAGGAATGCGTTTGTCGTCGGTGACCTTCGACGGGACGGTTTTCAGGTGCAACCGCAGCGCGCGTTCCAGCACCTTCTCGTCGAGCATCAACAGGCGCAGCTCGCGCTGCGTCCACAGGCTGACCTCGGTCAGCGGGTCGTCGTCGATGCCTGGTTGATGGGTGAGGGCGGCCTTGATCCAGCGTTCGAGGCGAACGAGCCGTGCCTCGGGATCAATCGGATCGATCGCTCGGCTGAAGCCTCGCGCTCCGGAGAGAGAGAAGACCGCGACGAGCGCGCCGATGGCGACGCGCTTCACATTGCGTCGCGGAGAATCTTCGCCGTTGTCGGATGCGGGTTGGCCGCGCCGCCGCCGAATCCGAAGCCGCCCGCCTTGCCCTCGGCCGCGTCGAGCGCGGTCGAGCCGCGCTGATCCTTGATCTTCGGATCCGCGCCCTTCGAGAGCAGGAACTTCACGACTTCGTCGTAGCCCATGAGCGCCGCGCCGTAGAGCGCGGTCTGGCCGCGGCCGTCGGGCGTGTTGATGTCGACGCCGCCTTCGAGGCACACCTTGATGGCTTCAATCGCATCGGCTTCCGTCTTCTTGCGGCCGACCGTGTCTTCTTCCTTCGACCCGAGGCCGGCGGCGGCCATCAGCGGGTTGATGCCGCCGGGATTTCTGCGCTGCACGCCGGCGTTCACGTCCTGCGGCGTGTCGCTGCCGGTCGCGAGCTTCGGATCGGCGCCGCGCGAGAGCAGCAGCCGCATCATCGGCGCATCGCCCGCGCGGGCCGCGCGCAGAAATGCCGTCGTGCCGGCGCCGAGCATCGTGTCCGTGCCGCGATCGACCTTGCTGCGATACGGCGTCTGTTTCTTCAGCCGCGCATTCGGATTCGCGCCCTTGTCGAGGAGCTTGGCGACGAACTGCAGGCCCGTCATCTCGTTCTCGATCGTCTTGGGACCGGGACGATTCGAGGACGGCACCGTGTTCATGTCCACGGCCGCATAGAGCGGCGTGCGTCCCACGTTGTCGGCCTTGTTCGGATCGGCGCCGGCGTCGAGCAGGGCGCTGGCGGCGTCGTAGTGGCCGTTCATCAGCGCGTTGATCAGCGGCGTGACGCCGTCCTGGTCGGCGAAGTTGACGTCGGCCTTCAGCGACGCGAGCACGGTGATGCACTGGGCGCAGCCCTGGCGAGCGGCGAAGTAGATCGGCGTCAAGGCGCCGGGCGGCAGCCATTTTTCGCGCGGCTCGAGCGTGACCTGACGCTCCCATTTCTGCAGATTCGATTTCGCGTTCACGTCAGCGCCGTGCGCGACGAGCTCTCTAATGACGTCGGGATGGCCTTCGGCGGCGGCCCACATCAGCGCCGTCTGCCCGCGCCACTGTTCGCGCGCATCGACGGTCGCGCCGGCTTCGAGCAGCACCTTCACGGCGTTGAGATTGCCCGAGCGGGCGGCTGTCATCAGCGCGGTTTCGCCCTCGGTCACGGCGTCGTTCGGGCTCGCGCCTGCCTTGATCAGCTTCAGGATGATGTCGGCGTTGCCGTTGAGCGTCGCAAGGTACAGCGGCGTCACGCCGTAGCGATTCGCCGCCTTGACGTCGGCGCCGGCTTTAATCAGCTTGTCGGCCAGCGCGACGTTGTCGTCGCGAACCGCCAGCATCAGCGGCGTCGTGCCGTCTGCTTTCGTTCCCGGGTCAGCGGAGAAGCAGATGTGACAGACGAACAGCACCGCGATGAAGGCCAGACTGCGAACGAGGAACCGTGAACGATGAACTCGGAACCGCATCAGAGTGCGTCGATCCGGCCGTTGCTGTCGCCCAGCGTTTCCTGCGGCACCCCGACCTTGTCGAGCATCGACAGGATCAGGTTCGTCATCGGCGTGTGATCCGGATACTTCAGGTGGCGGCCGCCCTTGTGGTTGCCCGACGCGCGTCCGACGACGAGATTCGGCAGCGGGAAGTGGTTGTGCTGGTTGCTGTTGCTCATGTTGCTGCCGTAGAGGATCAGCGCGTGATCCAGCAGCGTGCCGTCGCCGTCGGGAATCGACTGCAGCTTCTTCACGAAATCCGCGAAGAGACCGATGTGGTAGTGCTGGATCTTGACCAGCTTCTCGATCTTCTCGGGCCGGTTCTGATGGTGCGACGTCGCGTGATGCCCCTCGTGGACGTCGATCATCGGATACGTCTTGTTGCTTTCCTCGCGCGCGACCATGTAGGTGAAGACGCGCGTGATGTTGGCCTGCCACGCGAGCGCCATCAGGTCGTACATCAGCTTGATGTGCTCTTCGAAGTTGAAGGGGATGCCGACCGGCGCGGGCGGCAGATCGAGCGCGACCTGCTGTTCTTTGCCTGCGACCTGGATGCGGCGTTCGATCTCGCGCACGCTCTCGAGGTAGTCGTCGACGGCGACCTTGTCTTTCTGGCCGAGACTGCGCTGCAGATCGCGCACCTGCTGCGTGAGCGCGTCGAGGATGCTGCGATCTTCTTCGAGCCGCGCCTGCCGCTCCGCCGGGCTGCCGCCCTGACCGAACATCCGCTCGAACACCTTGCGCGGGTTGATCTCCATCGGCATCGGTGTCGTCGGCGTGCGCCACGACAGCGTGTTCATGTAGATGCAGCCGTAGTCGCGGTCGCACGAGCCGATGAGACCCGACTGGTCTTCGGTGGCGATCTCGATCGAGGGAAGCGGGGTGTCCTGGCCGATCTGCATCGCGGCGATCTGATCCGCCGTCACGCCGGCAAACGCGTCGACGCCCTGCGTCGGCTTCGGCCGCACGCCGCTCAACCATGTCGTCGGGCTCAGCGAGTGGACCGCCGAGGTGTCGGCCGCGCGGTGGCCGAGACCCGAGACGACGTCGACGTGATCGCGGAAGGGCTCGAGCGGCTTGAGAATCGGCGAGAACTCGAAGTTCGCGCCTTCCTGCGCCGGCGTCCACTTGTCCATGATCGCGCCGTGCGGCAGGTACACGAAGCCGAGGCGCGGCGTCGATTTGGCCGCCGTGGCCGCGAGCAGCGTGCGCGCCGGAATCATCGCGTCGAGGAGCGGCAGCGCCACCGTCGCGCCCGCCGCTTTCAGGAACGTCCGCCGGTGAAGATGCTTCCGAGTGACAAACATGGTTCCTCGCAAACTGAGAACTGGGAACTTAGAAGTTGGAACTGTTCGACTTCTCGCTTCTTACTTCCAAGTTCTCACTTTTCTTCTTCTTCTGGAACGGCGTGCTTTTCACGATGCCAAGCACGATCGCGGAGAACTTGTAATTCTGCGACGCCGCGTCGTGAGCGATCTGCCGGACGACCGGCATGTCGTAGTACTCGAGCCCGCGGCCGAGCGCGTACGTCAGCATCTTTTCCGTCATCGTGCGGACGAACTGCTCCGGGTGCTTCAGCAGCGCGTTGCGCAGCGCCACGGGACCGTCGACCGGCGTGCCGTCGGCGAGCTGACCCGAGGCGTCGACCTTGCCGGCGGCTTCGCGCACGCGCCAGCGGCCCGTCGCGTCGAAGTTCTCGAGCGAGAACCCGATCGGATCCATCACGCGATGGCAAGTCGCGCACGCGGGCGTCGCGCGATGCCGCTCCATCAGCGTCCGCAGCGACGCCGGCTTCCCGTCGTCGCCAGTTTCTTTCAGCGGCGGAACGGTGGCGGGCGGCGAGGGCGGCGGCGTGCCCATGATGTTCTCGAGGATGTATTTGCCGCGGAGCACGACCGACGTGCGGTTGGGATACGACGTGACCGCGAGCACCGAACCCTGACCGAGCAAGCCGCGGCGGTTGACGTCGGCGATCGTCACGCGGCGGAAGTTGCTGCCGTAGACGTTGGGAATCCCGTAATGCCTGGCGAGCCGCTCGTTCACGAACGTGTAGTCCGCCGTCAGCAAGTCGAGGACGTTGCGGTCCTCGCGCATGATGCTCTCGATGAACATCGTCGTCTCGGTCCGCATCGCCTGCCGCAGGTTGTCGTCGAAGTTCGGGAACTCGTCGCTGTCGGGGATGAAGCTCTGAAGGTTGCGCAGGAACAGCCACTGCGCCGCGAAGTTGTCGACAAGCGCCTTCGACTTCTTGTCCGCGAGCATCCGCTGGACCTGGCGCTCGAGCGTCGCCGGCTCGCGCAGCTTGCCGCTGGCCGCGACATTAATCAGCTCGTCGTCGGGCACCGTGCTCCAGAGGAAGAACGACAGACGCGACGCCAGCTCGAGATCGGGAACCGGATACATCGTCCCGGCGGAGAGCGTCGGCGGATCGGGCTCGGCGCGGAAGAGGAACTTCGGGCTCGCGAGGACGAACGTGAGCGCTTCTTCGATGCCTGTGTCGAACGAGCCGCGCTTGCGGCCGTTCGTGAAGAACCGCATCAGCTCGTCGACGTCGCTCTCGGTCACAGGCCGGCGATACGCCCGCCGCGCGAGCGCCGTCAGAATCCGTTTGCCACATGCCGTGTCATCGTTTGAACAAACGAAGATTTTTCGTCGGCTCGGCGTGTCACCAGGACCCTTCACGTCGAACGGCCCCGTGACCTGTATGAAGTTGATCGTCGGGACGCCGTTCATGTCCTGGAGATCCAGGTTGCGCGTGAACGGCTGGAGCGGCTCGTCCGAGAGCGCCGAGTTCTTGCGGATGAACGTGACGCCGACGTCGTGCGGCCCGGCTTTCACAGCGACACGCGTGCGCAGGCGCTTGTCGAGCGTTTCCTTCGTCAGCGCGAGGTTCGTGTCCGACAGCCTGAGGTCCTGCGGTCCGCCGACTTCGGCGAGAAACACGCGCTCGCCGTCGATGCTGATCTCGAGCTCGTGCGGCCACTCGAGGCCAGGCACGTAGCCGACGATGTTCTGCAGCAGGACGACGTTGAATTCGTACGTCGCGTCGAGCGGGAAGGTGTGGCGGACGAGGATGCCGCCGCGCGTGCCGAGCGGCAGGCCCTCGATGTGATCTTCCTGCGAGCGATCCGGCGGCACACGGTACACGTGGCCGATGGGCGTCGTCTTCGGATCGCCGACCGCCAGCGCGCTGACTTTCCGCGCGGCCGTCAGATACTGCTCGAGCAGCGACGGCGAGACCTTGAGCACGTCCGCAATGTTGTCGAAACCGTTCGCTTCGTCGTCAGCAGGCAGCAACGACGTCGCGTCGATGTCGAGCGCGAGGATGTCGCGGACGGCGGCGGCGTATTCGGAACGGTTGAGGCGATGAAGAGGAGAGCGGCCGGGGTTGGGTCTGGTGAGCGCGACGCGGTCGATCGAGGTCTCGAGCGACGTCGTGAACGCCTCCAACGTCGCCTCGTCGGGCCTCGGCATCCCGACAGGCGGCATCATCTTCCCGTGCAGTTTGCGGATGACTTTTTCCCAGACGTCAGCGCGATCGGCGACGCGCGCGAGGTCCATCGTCTCCTTGTCGAGGACGAGCCCGCCGGTCTTGAGCCTCGAGTTGTGGCAGGTGACGCAGTACTTGTCGACGAGCGCACGCTCTGCCTCGGGCGACATGGTCGCCTGCTGAGCAGCTATATGTAATGAAGGCGTCGCGAACAGGGCAACGCCGGCGACGAAAGCGGAGAGGAGCGAACCCTTGACTTTCACGTTCCTGTGGCAAATTCTAGCACGGCATCTGAATGACTGTAAGTTCGCGTAACCTGCTGATCTGTTTCGGTATAGCTCTGATTGTCGCGTCCGCGCGGGCGCAGAGTCCGCGTGTGCTCCAAGCGATCGGAAAATTCACCGAATTTCCGCTCCCCAACCCCAACAGCGGGCCGACGACGGTGTCGATCGCGCCCGACGGCACGTTGTGGTTTACCGAAAGCGCCGGCAACCGGATCGGTCGGATGAATCCCGACGGCAGCGGGCTGAAAGAGTTCGACCTTCCGCATCCCGGCAGTTCACCGCGCATCATCACGATCGGCTCCGACGGCAACATGTGGTTCTCCGAACATCTCGGCAATCGCATGGGCCGCATCACCCCGGCCGGCGTCATCAGCGAGTTCGATATCCCGACGCCTGACAGCCAGCCGCGCGCGACGGCGCTCGCGAAAGACGGCAACGTCTACTTCGGCGAGTTCGCCGGCGGAAAAATCGGGCGCGTGTCTCCGGCCGGGCTCGTCGAGGAATTTCCGATCCCCACGCCGAGCAGCGGCCCGCGCGCGCTCGCCGCGGGTCCCGACGGCAACATCTGGTTCTCAGAATTCAACGCGGGCAAGATCGGCCGTCTGACTCCTGCCGGAAAATTCACCGAGTTCGATCTGCCGCGGCCAAACAGCGGGCCCGGCGACATCACGGCAGGCGTCGATGGCGCGATGTGGTTCGTGGAGCTGGCGGGACGGATGGACAACCGGCAGCCGGACGGCAACCGCGTCGGCCGGATTACGCTCGACGGCAAGATCACCGAGTATCAGATTCCGAGCGCGACCGGCTCGCCGATCAACATCGCCGTCGGACCCGACCGCAACATCTGGTACACGAAAGCCGGCAGGCTCGGTCGCGTGACACCCGACGGCGTCATCACCGAGTTCGAGATTCCAGCGGGAGGCGGACCGACAGGACTCTCTGCAGGGAGCGATCGTTGCCCGCCGAATCGGTTGATCGACAAGCTTTGGTATACCGCGGGAAACAAACTGGGATACCTGGAATTCAAGGAGGCAGTGAAATGATTGCCGCACTCGCGCTTTCAGCGACGCTCGCGTCATCGCCCGCTTCATGCGAGGCTCTGAAGTCGATCGCCCTTCCCAACACGACGATCGTCGCGGCGGAGATGGTGCCGACCGGCCCATACACACCGCCTGGACGCGGCGCCGCGCCTCCGCCGGCAGCGCCGGCCGAGGGACGGGGACGCGCCGGCGGCGCACCTCCCGCCGCGCCGCCGCAGATTC
>JADMIO010001136.1_pt1 | contig 46082 bp, 34 predicted proteins | sample 8958161 | NCBI WGS metagenome assembly JADMIO01 (sample SAMN16585339, study PRJNA669376) | soil metagenome | isolation source: Crop rotation soil | place: USA: Cullars Rotation, Alabama | collected 2011
GCCCTGCCGCTCCTGCATCGCTTCCAGCAGCGCGGCCTGCGTCTTGGGCGGCGTGCGGTTGATCTCGTCGGCCAGCACCAGATGCGCGAAGATCGGGCCGCGCAGGAACTGGAAGTCGCGCTTGCCGCTGTTGGGGTCTTCGTCGATGACGTCGGTGCCGGTGATGTCGCTGGGCATCAGGTCGGGGGTGAACTGGATGCGCTTGAAGGACAGCGCCAGGACTTCGCTCAGCGCCTTGACCATCGCGGTCTTGGCGAGGCCCGGCACGCCGACCAGCAGGCAGTGGGCGCCGCAGAGCAGGCTCGAGAGCATCTGGTCGATGACCTCGCGCTGCCCGATGATGACCTTGCTCAGCTCGCTGGAGATGCGTGCGTGTTGCTGCTGAAAATGCTCCAGCTCCTCGCTGAAGGTCTGCTTGTCTTCCATCCGCCCCCTTATATCGGGAAGCGGGTCGGCGTTCAACGCCGCTGGCCTCGCCCCTTTGTTAAGGGGCGGAGGTGGGTCGGGAGGGTGTGCAGGTGATTTCAGAATGCGGATTTCTCCAAGGCGCGCGGGACCTTCCCCGCGCTCGCTTCGCTCACGTCGGCCCCTCCTTAACTACAGGAGGGGAACTGCAGGAGGGGCAACTGCATCGGGGTCAAATTTGCTATATTTCTTTGAGTTGCCAAATGCTCTCCCTGACAGACAATACAGAGCTCGTTATTCTAAAGTGACGTTGCTGGAGGAATTTTGCGGCATGCATTCGACGTTGAACAGAGTGTCGATTCGATTCGCGGTGGGCATCGCCTTGATCTTCCTGGCGGGCTGTGAGACGCCTGAGCGCCGCAGCGCATTGCAGCGCATGGATAAGCTGCAGGCGGAGAACAGCGAGCTCAAGGCGCGCTCCGAGACGGATACGGCCCAGACCAAGATGGACATGGCCCGCCAGCGGCAGGAAGACCTGCGCGTGCTGGAGGCGCTCAACAAGCGGTTTGATGAACTCAATCAGAAGATTGACGCGCTGAAGAACGCGGCGCCTGCGCAGAAGTCGGAAGTGCCCGACGCGAAGCCCGACCCGGCGGTGCAGGCGGAACTCGAGCGCGTGCGCCAGGAGAGCCAGGCACAGATGGCGAAGCTCGAAGAGGAGCTGGCCAAGGCACAGGCCCAGGCCGAAGCGGCGAAGCTGGCCGCGGCGGCTGCCGACAAAAAACCCGATGCGAAGAAGGACACGTTCAAAGGCAACAAGCTGCCGCTCACGAAGTTCATCGACGCCAACGGCAAACTGGTGGACATCAGCCAGTACGTCGGCAAGAAGAACGTCGTCGTCACGATCATGAAGGGTTTTTACAGCCAGGGCGTCTGTATCTATTGCACACGTCAGACCGCGGGGCTGTCGAAGAATATCAAGCAGTTCCAGGACCTCGATACGGAAGTGCTGATCGTGTATCCGGGCAAAGAGGAGCAGATCAACGTGTTTGTGCGCAGCGTCCGCGACTATGAAAAGTCGGCCGATCCGCGCTTCCAGCTTCCGTTCAAGGTGCTGCTGGACGTCAACCAGGACGCGGTGCGGGCGTTCGGCATCGCCGGGGACCTCGCGCACCCGACGACCTTCATCATCGACAAGACCGGAACCGTGCGCTACCAGTACATCGGCAAGACGATGTCCGACCGGCCGTCGGCCGCCGAACTGCTCGAAGAAGTGAAGAAATTGGGAGACACCAAGTAATGAGCGACGACCGGCCAGCGCCCAAGCGGGCAGGCAAGCCGCCGGTGGATGTCGGCCCGACGCTCACGGGCAGTTCGGAGACTATTTCCATCAGCAGCAGCGGCAGCATCAAGCCGGTGGATGAGGCCAAGGCGGCGCAGACGCTGATGTCGCTGCCGGGCTACGAGATCGAACGCAAGATCGGCGAAGGCGGCATGGGCGCGGTGTACCGCGGGAAGCAGAAGGCGCTCAACCGCGTCGTCGCGATCAAAGTGCTGCCGCAGCGCCTGGCCGAGAACCAGATGTACCTCGCGCGCCTCAACCGCGAAGCGATGGTGCTGGCCAAGATCAACCATCCCAACGTCATCTCCTGCTACGACCTGGGCGAGCACCAGGGCATGCGCTACGTGGTCATGGAGTTCGTCGAGGGTGAGATCCTCAACGCGCTGATCGAAAAGCGCAAGCATCTGCCGCAGCACGAGGCGCTGTTCTATCTCAAGCAGGCGGTGCTGGGCCTCGACCATGCCAACGCCGTGGGCGTGATTCACCGCGACATCAAGCCGGAGAACATGCTGCTGGCCGCCGCGCCGCGTTCGGGCACCACCGTCCGCCTGCCCAGCGGCTACACGCTGAAGATCGCGGACCTGGGACTGGCCAGTTTCACCGGCGACGGCGAGACCGAGAACACGCGCCTGACCACGGAAGGCAGCACGCTGGGCAGCCCGCACTACATGTCGCCGGAGCAGACGCGCGGCGAGTCGAGCCTGGATTTCCGCACGGACATCTACGCGCTGGGCATCACGCTCTATTACATGGTGTCGGGCAAGCTGCCCTACATGGCGCCGACGGTCGGCGCGGTGCTGGCGAGGAAGCTGACCGAGCAGATCCCCGATCCGCGCAACGACCGGCCGGATCTTTCGCCCGGCGTGTCGCTGGTGATCCAGAAGATGACCGCGCGCAACAAGGAAGACCGTTACGCGACGTACGGCGAATTGCTGGCCGACATCGAAGCCATCGAGCGCAAGGAGCCGCTGGTGGCGAAGATGCTGCCGGAGGACGCGGCGACGCTGACGCTGATGCCCGAGACGATCAAGCTGCTCAAGGACCAGGGCGTGGCCATGGCTTCCGGCGGGCATGGCAAGCGCGGGAAGTCGCCGCTGGTTGCCATCATCGTCGGCGTCATGATTGCGGTGATCGGAGTGACGGCATTCATTGCCAAGTCGAGGGGTCCGGAGAAGAACGCGATCGCGCCGCCGCCGGCAGCGGTGCCAGCGCCTGCGCCGACCACATTGCCTGCGCCTGCGCCGGTGGCGCCGCCGCCCGCAACAGTGCCTGTCGCGCCAGTAGCGCCGCAGACGTCGCTGATTCCCCCCGATGGAATGTCGCTGATCGTTGACAACTCGACAAAGGGTTGGACGACAACCGGCGAGGCGCAGAATTTCGGTTACGACGAGAATATGCTGTATTTGAAGTCGACACGAGACACTGATAAGTGGAATTATGCGCAGTGTAAGCTTCCGGCCTGCGAATTCGTGCTGATTACCGCGGCGCAGATACCGGTGGGCGCGGACAAATGTGAAATCAACGTGGGCATCTCGGAGAATGAATACATTGCCTTCGGCCTGAGTTTGCCGGCGGAGGCTCAAAGGTCTTTTGCATACGTTGAGCGCCGCGACGCAAAGACGCACAAGGTCATCGGCGAGACGACGAAGTCAGACCCACTCGATCCGGACAAATGGCACAAGATGAAAGTTCAGTTCTACGACCGCGAAGCCTACTGCAAGCTCAACGATACGCGGATGGGATCGTTTGAGGTGCCGAAGGGTGGCGAGACTTGCGATATCCTCAGACTTGCGGTCAAGAACGGGGAAGGACATTTTACCTCCATTGAGATTTTACCCAGACCACCCCAATTGAAATGACTGCACGCGCTGCTCTCCTGGTCCTGATCCTGATCGCTGCACGCAGCGCCTGCTCCGCCACCTACATTGAAAAGAAGGATGTCCCCGACGCGCCGTTCAGCGAATGGGCGTCGCCGGTGAAGGAGATGCCGCTGGGCGGCGGTTTCGCCGCTTCCATCGGCGGCTCGCTGCAGACCCGCGCGCAGAAATCAGACAACCGCCGCGACTTCAGCGACCGGCTCAACGACGAGGACTTCTCGGTCTTCTCGCGCGAGCGCCTGAACCTCGACGTCCACCATGGCAAGACCTTCCGGGCGTTCTTCGAGGTCCAGGACGCGCACGAATTCTGGCGCGACCACCTGCCAGGGCCCAATCCCAACGAGAACTCGCTCGACATCTACCAGGCGTTCGGCGAGCTCGGCCTGATGTACGACATCGTGGACAAGCCCTCGCTGATCTTCAAGGTCGGCCGCCAGACGCTGGTCTTCGGGCACGAGCATCTCTTCGGCGACAACGACTGGCTGAACCGCGGCACGCAGAACTTCGACGTTGCGCGGACCACGTGGCGGCCGGACGGATTCCAGATCGACGTTTTCGCCGGCTGGCCGGTGACCGCCGACGACCGCAACCTCGATGCGCCGCGCAGCCACATGAATCTGGCCGTGGGCAACATCAAGGCGCTGGGCATTCCCAAGGGCCACAATGTCGAGGGCATGCTGGTCTACAAGTGGAACGAGAAGACGAACTTCCCCGGCGAAGGCGGCAACGTCGGCCCGGAGCGCGAGGTCATTATCAACGGCCTGGCCGACGGCATTTTCTGCAGCAACTGGGACTACAAGCTGGAAGGCACGATCGAAACCGGCGAGCGCGGCGAGGACAACATCAGGGCCTGGCGCGCCATCGGCGAGATCGCCTACACGCACCGCTTCCTGAACTGGCGCAGCATCCGCTTCGCGCTGAACTACAGCCAGACCTCCGGCGACAAGGATCCCACCGACCGCACCACGGAGTCGTTCGACCCGCTCTTCACGCGGCAGTTCGGCTACCACGGAAAGATTCTGCTGACGGGCGCGCGGAATCTCGAGGACCTGCATTCGAAGGTTCAGTTAAAGGCGTGGCGCGGCGGCTTGATCGAGATCGACCACCACCTCTTGAAGCAGCAGCAGGCCAAGGGCGGATTCTTCGCCGCCAACGGCAACCTGCTGCGCCGCAACCTCGCCGGCCAGGCGGGCAAGGAGATCGGCCAGGAGATCGATTTTCAGGTCAGCCACTCCTTCCACGACAATCTCTCCGTCACCGGCGGCGCGTTCATCTTCGATCCGGGCCGGCTCTTCGAGAAGTCCGGCACGCGCAACAGCGACAATGCCACGCAGGTGTTTGTGCAGGTGAATGTGGGTTTTTGACGGCAGAGGTCGGAATCCAGAATCCAGAAGTCAGAAGTCGGAATCCAGAATCCAGAAGTCAGAATCCAGAAGAATGAGGGCGAAGCGCTCGCCGCAGGTCCCCTCCTGTCGTTAAGGAGGGGCCGACGTGAGCGAAGCGAACGCGGGGGAGGACAGACGCGCACGAGATAGACGAATGCTATTCGGGAGACGACCAGCCGTAGGGGTCGAACTCGGCTGTCCAAGTATTGTCGGGATTGAACTCGGTCATCTCCGCAAAGGCGCCGTGGGTCTGTTCGCCGAAGTCTTTCCAATAGATGCGTCCATCACGACTGATGATGTAGATGTTTTGGCCGGACATCTTGTATTCGGCGGGGCAGGCGGCGAGGGCGTAACCGCGATTCATCCGATGCACTCCATTTTCGTCTGGTGAGATGTAGCTTCTCGCGCCGCCCGGCGCAGAGCTTCCCTGGCGTGTCATGACCTTGAAGACATAGCCGGCTTTGGGCGGCACCTTTCCCGGTTCACCTTCCGCACCTACCATCGTGTTGCAGATCAAGCGAAAGCAACCTCGCTCGGAAGCGGCAAGTTGTTTCAGTGATGTGGCGTATTCGCGAATGCCGTCATTGTCCCAATCGTTCCGTTGATAAATTTCCTGCGCCTCTGCGTACGCCCGGCATGCTGCTTCAGCCACCCTCTGATTGGCAAATCCGCGGTGGGTCGTCAATGGCGGCAAGAAAAAAACGAGCAGCGCCCAACCACCCGGAGTGAACGTGGCGATCGTCAGCAACCGGCGCATTCCGGTTCGCGAGGCATTTCGCGCGCGACAGATTCCGATCCACGCGCCAAAGAGTGTTGTCAGGAAAATGGTTGAAGCACAGACAAATGCGCCGATGTTTGAGATTGGTTTTCCAGTCATGTCTGTTGTCATGAACGTGTAACCGACAACCGGCATGAAGCAGACGATTCCAAAAAATGTCAGGCCGCTGACAAAAATCATGTCCTGCAGCGTGAATTGGAAGCGGTTGGGGGCGTGCATAGGTCTCCGCTGACAAAAAATTGCAGCGGAGTTGAGTAGGGCAAGGGTTGTGCCAATTCACAGAGCCGCAGGTAGTGCGGTTGACCTCCCCCGCGTTCGCTTCGCTCACGTCGGCCCCTCCTTAACTACAGGAGGGGGGCTTCGCACTCGCCACGCGTCACTCGGCAAGCGGCGCCCGTCACGTGCGCGCGCCTCTTCCGCATTGCACAAAGACGGAAAGGGGGCGGGGCGCCCGCGCCCCATACGCGAGATTCTTTTTGCCTTGCGAAGGATGGGACAATATGCAACCTTATGCTTCTTATCGACAGGTTGCGGCGTCAAATTCTCAGGAGGTTTTCGAATGCGGTTTGCGGGCGTTCTGGCGGTGCTGGCGATGGGTCTGCTGGCGGGGTGCGGCGGAAGCACGGGATCCTCTGACAAGAATGTGAAGAAGTACGCGGTCGGGGCAGTCGTCGAAAAATCGGGGGCGCTGGAGAACTGGGGTAAGGCCAGTGAGCAGGGGATGAGCCTGGCGGCGGCGGAGCTGAAGGGCAAGGACGGCATCGAGATCGAGCTGTTCGTGCAGGACAACAAGTCCACGCCGGACCAGTCGGCCAATGAGTTCATCAGCCTTGCCAACGTGAAGAATGTGATCGCGGTGCTGGGCGCGGTGGCGTCGAGCAATACGCGCGCGATGAAGGAGCAGGCCAACAAGCTGCAGGTGCCGATCATCACGCACGCGTCGACGAACGTGCAGCTCACCAAGGACACCGAGTGGCTGTACCGCATCTGCTGGAACGATGCGTTCCAGGGCGCGGTCTGCGCCAACTTTGCGTTCGACAAACTGGGCGCGAAGAAGGCGGTGATCGTGACCGACGCGGCGCAGGATTACAGCCGCGGGCTTTCGAAGAACTTTGAAGAGACGTACAAGATGCGCGGCGGCACGGTCGTAACGGAGCTGACCTACCAGAGCGGCGACAAGGTGTTCACCTCGCAGGTGGAGAAGCTGAAGGCGGCGGACGTCGATGCGGTGTTCTGCTCGGGGTATTCGGCGGAAGTCGCGCTGCTGCTGAAGACGGCGCGCGAGGCGGGCTTCGAGAAACCGTTCCTCGGCGGCGACGGGCTCGATGATGCGCAGTTCTTCGCGATTGCGGGCAAGGCGTCGGGCAGCGGCGTGTATCTCTGCAACCACGCGCACAACGACGATCCTGATCCGAAGATCCAGGCGTTCGTCAAGGCGTACAAGGCCAAGTTCGGCGAGGAGCCGGGCAATGCGATGGCGTTCCTGGGGTACGACGCGGTGCTGGCGCTGCATGATTCGATCAAGCGTGCGACGGCGAAGGGGCCGGTGACGCGCGCTTCGGTGCGCGACGCGATCGGCGAGATCAAGGATCTGCCGCTGGTGACGGGTACGATTACGGTCGGGCCCAACCATGAAGTCCGCAAACGCGCGGTCGTGGTGGAGATGCTGGAGAATGGGCAGTTCAAGTTTGTGGCGGAGGTGAAGCCTTGAAGGGCATTGCGGATTGCGGAATGCGGATTGCAGATTGAACGGATCTGCAATCGTCACAACTGGACAACCGGACTTGACTGAGTTCCTCACGCAGACGCTGCATGGTCTGACCCTGGGTTCGCTCTTTGCGCTGGTGGCCATCGGCTACACGATGGTCTTTGGCATCATCAAGCTGATCAATTTTGCTCACGGTGAGTTCTACATGGCCGGCGGCTTCACGGGCATGCTGGTGCTGGTGATGTTCTGCCGCGAAGGCCAGCCGCTGGGCGCGGCGCCGGGGGAGCTTAAGCTGGTCATCGCCCTGCTGGCAGCGGCGGCGGCGATCGGGCTGCTGGCGGTGATCACGGAGCGCCTCGCGTACCGGCCGATTCGCGGGGCGGGGCGCATCTCGGCGCTGCTGACGGCGGTGGGCGTCTCGATGCTGCTGCAGAACGTGGGCATCGCGGTCTTCGGCGCGAAGAACACCAGCTTTCCCGAGACGATCGAGGACGACCGCTATCCCCGCACGCGCGTGGAGCTCAGCGAACTGAAAGCCGGCGAGATTGCGCCGCGCAAGATCGAGTACTGGAATTCCGACCGAAGCTGGATGAAGCGCACGCTGGCGGCCGCCGGGCAGCCGGTCAGAGAGAAGGAGCTCGCGGACGCGATCGCGAGCAAGCCTGACCGCGTTTACGAATTTCCGGCGGTGACGATCCGGAAAAAGCAGATCATCATCTTCCTGTCGCTGGCGGTGTCGGCGCTGGTGCTGTACGTGCTGGTGCAGAAGACGCGGGTGGGGCGCGCGATGCGGGCGGTCTCCTACGACATGCAGGCGGCGTCGCTGATGGGCATCGACACGTCGAAGATCGTGGTGCTGACCTTCGCGATCGGCGGTGGCCTGGCGGGCGTAGCGGGCGTGCTGGCGGGCGGGATGTTCATCTCCACGGTCGACCCGGTGATGGGCTTTCTCTTCGGGCTGAAGGCGTTCATCGCGGCGGTGCTGGGCGGCATCGGGAATATTTTCGGCGCGATGCTGGGCGGAATCGCGCTGGGCCTGGTCGACAACTACGCGCAGCACTACGCGGACGATTTGCTCTTCAAAGGAGCAGGCTCGTACCGCGATGCGATTGCGTTCATCATATTGATTGTAGTGTTGTTGATCCGGCCGAGAGGATTCTTTGGGCGGATTGAAGGCGAGAAGGTGTGAGCAAGGCAAAGTAAAAAGTTAAAAGGAAAAAGTAATAATGTGCTCAGACGAATTGAGCATTGTGCGGAGATAGACGTTTTTACTTTTTCCTTTTAACTTTTTACTTTGGGTGCAACGAGGCGACACGTGTTCGAAGGCCTGTTCAATTTTGCGAACGTATCGAACCACCTGATCCAGATCGGGATCTTCTGTATTCTTGCGCTTTCGTTGAACCTGATCAACGGGTCGCTGGGCGCGTTTTCGCTGGGGCATCATGGGTTCTGGGGGATGGGGGCTTACGCGGCGGGGATCGTGGTGTGGATGTTCGGGTCGCCGGAGGGCAGCGTGCTCGCGTTCGTGGCATCGTTCATCGTGGCGATGGGGGCGGCGGCGCTGTTCGGGATGCTGGTGGGCGCGCCGTGTTTGCGGCTGAAGGGGGATTATCTCGCGATCGCGACGCTGGGGTTCGCGGAGATTTTCATCATCTGCGTGCGCAATTCGGAAAGCTGGACGCAGTTCAACCGGCCGGAGATCGGGTTGACGCGCGGCCTGGGCGGCGCGGCGGGATTTTCGCTCGGCGATGGTTACTACGAAGCCGGGCGCGTGAGCGGCAATGACGTGATCATGCGGCTGGCGGGAGGCTCCAACGAGGGGCGGCAGTGGATTTATCTTGTGCTGACGTGGGCGCTGGTGGCGCTGACATATGTGTTCATCCGTAATTTCCTGAAGTCGGGGCACGGGCGCGCGGTGACGGCGATCCGCGACGACGAGACGGCGGCGGAATTGATGGGCGTGAACCTGATCCGCTACAAGGTGATGGTTTTCGTGATCGGCGCGGCGCTGGCGGGGCTGGCCGGCGCGCTGATCGCCAATTACCGCTCGTCGGTGTCGCCGGCGCAGTTCCTGATGATGGACGGGATCAAGATCCTGCTGATGGTGGTGCTCGGCGGGCTGGGCAGCATGTCCGGCGCGCTGGTGGCGGTGGTGCTGCTGTATGCATCGGAGCAGGCGCTGTCGACGATTCCGACGCCGGTGAAGTTCATTGCGTATTCGAACGGCTCATTCCACGTCGTCGACAAGGTGCTGCGCGAGCTGTGGCAGGTGGTCTTCGCGCTGTTGCTGATCCTGCTGATGCTGATGCGTCCGAATGGATTGATGGGCCGGCGTGAGATTTCGCGGGCGTACTTTCGGGAGTTGTTTGCCGACTGGCGCGAGGATCCGCTGCCGCCGGCGCTGACGGTTTTCCAGTGGGTGCAGTTGTTCATTGCGCTGCCGCTGTCGAAGGATGCGCCGTGGGTGCTGTATCTGTCCCTGGCGGTGTTGATTGGAATTCAAGTCTTCAAGCGCTGGCATGCGGTGCGGCGGGCGCGCGAGAAGGCCGGCGTGATGGCGGCGAGGGCCAGCGCATGAGCGATGCAGTGCTGCTCTCGGCGCAGAATCTGAAGAAGTGCTTCGGCGGGTTGAATGCCGTCTGTGAGTTCACGCTGGAACTGCGCGCGGGCGAGATCGTCGGGCTGATCGGGCCCAACGGCGCGGGTAAGACGACGGTCTTCAATCTGCTCACGGGCGTGTACCGCGTCGACAACGGCACGATCCTGCTCGACGGCCGCGACATTGCGCGGCTCTCGCCGGACCGCGTGACGGCGCAGGGCATGGCGCGCACGTTCCAGAACATCCGGCTCTTCAAAGAAATGTCGGTGCTGGAGAATGTGAAGGTCGGGTTCGAGACGCGGCGCAAGACGGGGATGCTGGCGAGCATCGTGCGCGGTGCGGGCTTCCGTTCCGAAGAGGGCAGTATCGAAGAGCAGTCGCGCAAGCTGTTGACGATCTTCGGCATTGCGGAGAAGGCCGACCACGTCGCCGGTTCGCTGCCGTACGGCGAGCAGCGCAAGCTGGAGATCGCGCGCGCTCTGGCGACGGGGCCGAAGGTGCTGCTGCTGGATGAACCTGCGGCGGGGATGAACGACAGCGAATCGGAGGACCTGCGCAAGCTCCTGCGCGGTATCCGCGAACAGTTCAAACTGACGATCCTGCTGATCGAGCACGACATGCCGTTCGTGATGGGACTGGTCTCGCGGCTGCTGGTGCTGGACCACGGCATCACCATCGCGCAGGGGACTCCGGCGGAGATACGAGCGAATCCCGCGGTGATTGAGGCGTATTTGGGCAAGGACGGCTAACGGCAGGGTTCAGGGTTCAGGGTTTGGGGTTTGAGTAGCGTGATGATCTTCCCAGAAGTCAACGCCAGACCCTGAACCCTCAACCCTATACCCTGCTTCGGTCGCGGTATGGATGAACTCACAGGAACGACATGCTGAAGCTAACGGGCATCAACGTTTATTACGGCGGCATTCATGCCGTGAAGAATGTGTCGCTGGAGGCGCGCGAGGGGCAGCTCACGACGTTGATTGGGGCAAATGGGGCGGGGAAGACGACGACTCTGAAGGCGATCATCGGGGTGCATGCGCCGATGAGCGGCACGATCTCGTTTCTCGGGAACGACATTGCGGGGCAGCGTTCGCACATCAACGTGGCGGGCGGACTGGTGCTCTGTCCGGAAGGGCGGCGCATTTTTCCGGATCTGACGGTCGATGAGAACCTGGACCTGGGCGCGTATCTGCGCAGCGATAAAGATGGGATCCGGGCCGACATCGAGAAGATGCACGGTACGTTTCCGATTTTAAAGGAGCGTCGCAACCAGATGGCGGGGACGCTCTCCGGCGGCGAGCAGCAGATGCTGGCGATCGCGCGCGCGCTGATGGCACGGCCGAAGCTGCTGATGCTGGATGAGCCCAGCCTGGGGCTTGCGCCGCTGCTGGTGAAGCGCATCTTCCAGGTGCTGAAGGATCTGAAGCAGCAGCGCGTCACCATTCTGCTCGTGGAACAGAACGCGCGGCAGGCACTGGAGATCGCGGACTACGCTTACGTGCTTGAAACTGGTCGTGTTGTGAAAGAAGGCGACGCGCAGACGATGGCGAAGGATCCGGAGATCGTTAGAGCGTACCTGGGAGGCTGAGGGCATTGCGGATTTCGGATTGGGGATGGCGGATTGGGGCGCGCGAGCAGGGAAATATTGGAACCTGGCGCGCATCAGAAGAGGCACCTACTAAAATGGACGTTGCCGAGCCAACTCCGCAATCCGAAAGCCGCAGTCCGCAATAGGCATAACAGGGATTTGACCCAATAAATCAATTATCATAAGTCCTTATTTTTAAACATCTTACCGTTGTGCAAAAGGCTCGCCTGTACGAGACACATTCGTCCTTTCATTATATAATATAACAAGGACTTAAGCGAAGGTTCGGTACCTTCGCCATTGCTGGTGAGCAGAGGAGTTTCTGTTTGATTCTTCGTAGCGTGTTGCGATCTCTCCGCGACTTCGCGCGAGTCAATTTCCTCGCCGGTGTGTTTATTGCCATCCCGTTCGCGATCACGATTGTTTGTCTGGCCTGGATCTGGGGCAAGCTGCACGGGCCGCTCAAGAAAATCTTCGAAGTCACCATCACTGACGAAAACATGCCGTGGTCGGACATCGGCCTCGCCATCCAGGAAGCCAACTGGGGGATGCTGGTCATTCCGCTGATCGGGCTGGTGCTGGTGCTGGTGGTGGTGCTGATCCTGGGCATCATCGCGCGAAGCATCCTGGGCCGCATGACGCTGATGGCGGTGGAGAACGTGATCGAGCGGCTGCCGGTGATCGGGATGCTGTACATGTCGCTGAAGCAACTGGGCGAGGCGTTCATGGGCAGCGACGGGACGTCGAAGTTCCAGCGCGCGGTCGGCGTGCAGTTTCCATACAAAGGCGTGTGGGCGATTGGATTCGTGACCGGCAACGCGGAGGCGATCCAGGCACAGATGCCCAACCTGGAGAAACCGAAGACCAGGCAGTTGACGGTATTTGTGCCCACGACGCCGCTGCCGACGCAGGGCTTCATGCTGATCGTGCCCGAAGAAGAGACGCAGCCGTTGAGCCTGAGCGTGCAGGACGCGCTGAAGCTGGTGGTATCGGGCGGAATGATCGGCGCGGGCGAAAGCCACCGGCGCAAGCAGGTCGAGGTGGCGCGCGTGGTCAAGATCGAGAGCAAGACCAACATTGAGACGAAGGGTTCTGAAACCGCAAAATTGTAACGCAAGAACGTGTCGTGGGGGCAGGTATAAGGAGCGCAACGGTGGACGAGATACTCTCAAAGTTGGGGGCATACGTATCGTCCAAGGACTCGCGGCTGGCGTGTGCCGCCGCGGTGATCCTGTGCGAGCTCGCGCCGCGGAACTCCGCGGTGGTGAAGGAACTGATCGCGGGGCTGGAGCAGGGCGACCCCGTGCGCCGTCCCTTCGTGATCGAGGCGCTTGGACGCATCGGCACAGTCGAGGCCGCGGCGGCGCTGGTGCCGCTGATCAAGTCCGAAGGGCCGGCCAGCGAGCAGGCGCTGCGCGCGATTGCGCACACGGCCAGCGCGGCGCTCAAACCGCTGCTGCAGATGGTGGGGCACGTGACGCCGGCGCTGCTGGAACGCATCGCGGAGTGCGTCTCGCGCACCGGCGAGGCGGTGGCGTTCTCCACGCTGCTGTCGCATCTGCAGAATGCCGACGTTGACATCTGCCGCGCGATCCGCACGGGGATGCGCAATGCCATGAGCACCTTCGATGACAAATCGAAGGAGCACTTGCGCAAGCAGCTCGAGAAGGCATTTAACGACGATGCGCTGGCGGCGCACCAGCCATCGCTGATCGCGCTGCTGAAGATCGCCGGCGACCTGGGCGACATCTCGCTGCAGAAGCACCTGCTTGAGCGCATCGACCGCAACAACCCGGTGAACGTGCGGCGCTCAGCGCTGCAGGCGGTGGCGATGCTGCATCTGTCCGGCGACCAGCGCGCGCGGATTGCGCCGCGGCTGCTGCCGCTGATGCAGGACAGCGATGTGGCCAACATTGCCGAACCGGCGCTCGAAGCCGTGCGCCAGGCGCACCTGGCCGGCGAACACCAGGGCCAGTTGCGCAAGCTGTTGAACTCGCCGTCGTCGCGCATCCGCGAATTTGCGATGCAGGCGCTGGCGGCGCAGGGTTCCTCACGCACGCTGCAGGAACTGATCGACTGCATGGACAGTCCCGATCGCTCCATCCGCGAGGAGGCGCTGGCTGCCCTCTCGCGCGCGCCGTCGGCGACGCCGGCGCTGTGCGAACGCCTGATCACCAAGCCGGGCAGCGAAGCGGCGCAGGAGACGGCCAAGGCGCTGATCCCGCAGGCTGCGACCATTCCGCACCGCGCGATGAGAGACCTCGCGGAATATTACGTGCAGCTCGCGACGGGCAATCATCGGACCAAGGCGGAGGTTGAAGCCTCGCGCGGCGCCGACGAGAAGAAGCGCGCGATCCTGAGCGTCTTCCGCGCCGCGAACTCGAGTGAACTGGTCGAATCCGTGTTTGAGAATGCGGCCAAGCTGCGCCAGAAGGACGACGCACAGAAGGCCTACGAGCTGCTGCGCGGCGTCAACGGGCTGAACGGCTGGAGCGACGAGCACCGCATCGAGATGGCGCTCGCGGGATTGTCCTTCGGTCCGAAGGATCTGACGCGCGCGGTGCGCAACTCCGACCTGAACCTGCACGCGCTGCAGGAGGTGCTCTTCTCGGCGCGCAAATCGGCGAAGGAGCTCTCGCGCATCCTGCTGAAAGACGGATCGCTGAACAAGAAGGCGCTGTACTACATCGGCTTCCACTTCGTGGAGCGGATGCAGGCGGAGCGCGAGTTCGGCAAGCTGCTGCTGGAGCATCTCGGCGAGGGCCGCTCCGACGAGGGCAAACTGGCGCGCGAGAAACTGATCATCGAGGGGCTCGCGGCGTTCAAGGGCGGCAAGACAGGAATCCTTGAAGAGCGCGCGAAGGTGCTGATGACAGCGTCGGACATGGTCGCGGCGGAGAAGGCGCGCGAAGAGCGCAAGACGTCGCGCCAGAACCGCAACGGCAAGGCGACGGCGAAGGCCGTGAAGCGCAAAGCGCCCGCGGCGAAGAAGCCCGCGCGGCGGAATGGGAAGCGGCCGGTGGGGCGGAAGTAAAGGCATTGCGGATTGCCCCTCTGGAGCTAACGGGGGGCGGATTGCGGGTTGCGGATTGAACATTCTGCAATCCGCAATGTTTTTGTCCGGCATGCTCACACTTCGGAAATAATCTATTATGAGTGTTTCCTCGTCCATTCTGATCATCGGCTGCGGTTATCGCGGCAAGCGCCTTGGCGCGCGGCTGTTGAAACTGGGCCATCGCGTGCGTGGGATGACGCGGTCGGCAGAGCATGCGACGGAACTGGAGCGGCTGGGAATTGTGCCGGTCATCGCGGATGTGACGAATCCGGAGAGCCTCAATGCGCTCGGCGCGGATGTCTGCGCGGTCTACCACCTGATGGGCAGCATGAGCGGGTCCGACGAGCAGTTGGCGAGGCTTCACGTGGAAGGCACGCGCAACGTTCTGCAGGCGCTGCGCGGGACTGCGCTGAAACGGTACGTTTACGAGAGCAGCACGGCGGTGTACGGCCAGATCGATGGAGAGTGGATCGACGAGACCGCGCCGCGGCGGCCGGAATCGACGATGGGGAAGCTGCGCGTGCAGGCTGAGGATATTTTGCTCGCGGCCCACAAGGAACAGAAGCTGCCGCTGGTGATCGTGCGGCCGGCGTCGATCTACCGGCCGGAGGGCGTGATCAACAAGAAGATCCGCGACGGGGCGTATGTGATCGCAAGCGACCCGGGCAAGCTGATGAATCACATCTATATTGAAGATTTCCTCGACATCCTCGTCGCTGCTTTAGGGAAAGGCGTGTCGGGCGAAGCGTACAACGTGACCGACGACGAGCCCAAGAGCAGCGCTGATTACTTCAACACGATTGCAAGCCTGATGAACGTCGCGCCGCCGCGCGTAGAGTGGAAGGCGCCGGAACGAGGCTGCGACACGCTGGTGCGGCAGAGCAATAAGCGCTGCAGCAATGCGAAGCTGAAGCGCGACTTCGGCATGGCGCTGCGCTTTCCGACGTTTCGCGAGGGATTGAAAGAGTCGGCGCGGTTGGGGTGGAGCGAAAAGGGCGCGTAAGATTCATTTCGATCAATCTCATTCGTGCGCGTTGTGTGCCTGAGGGTAGTGAACGCTCGAAAATCGAAATTCTCATAGACTTTTCCATGGGTGCGCTAACGTGTAGGGGCTCGTGCTTGAAATCAATGACCGGCAAATTGAAAATGAACGGAGTGGCTGCATGAAGTTATGGCGTAACCTGAATGTGTTGCTGGCAGTTGCGTGCGTGTTCTGCGCGCCGATTTTTGCGGAAGAAGAGCCCACCGTTGCGCCGACGCTGGCCTCGGTTGACGGACAGCCCGCGGCGCCCAAGGCCGAGGAACCGGCGAGGTTCGACTACTCGATCGAGAATGGTCTTTACGCCACCATCACTGCGATGGAGAGCTTCAAGAAGCCCGACATCAAGAACGAGCGGAAGTTCAAGCTGCGCGACATCGAAGGCTTCCGAAAAGAAGTCGAGGTTCGCGCGCTGCTGCAAGACGGACCGGCTCCGCTGGTGATCATCTTCCTGGGCCTGGCGACCAAGAGCAAAGACCCGCTGGCGCGGCTGTGGCAGGCGCAGTTGTATGAGGCCGGCAACAGCGTGATGTGCTTCGACTCCGTCTTCCGCGCGTCGTTCAACCAGCGCTCCTGCCACGGCGTGGCGGGGAACATCGAGGCCGAGGCGATCGTCGCGGCGAAGGTGATCGGCGCGTTCCTGGAGCATCCCGAAGTCAGAGACAAGACCACCAAGATCGGCCTGGTGGGGGCCAGCTACGGCGGAATGCTGGCGCTGAACTTTGCGAAGCTGGCCAAGGAAGGCCGCATCCGTATCCAACCCGAACGCGTGCTGGTCTTTTCGCCGCCGATCAGCATGAAGACCTCGGCAGTACTGCTCGACAAGTACTATGACGAAGACCGTCAGAAGGCCGGCATCTTTGATCTGCTCGAAATGAGCGGGCACAAGCCCGTGGCGCCGGGCAAGAAGATTCCGTTCAGTGAATCGCAGATGCGCGCGGGCATCGGCTACGTGTTTCACGACGACCTCGACGACGCGGTCAAGTGCTCGAAGGACGTCTACAAGTTTGAACTGCCCAAGAAGGACGGCGACGACAAGAACAAGCGCTGCTTCACGCGCTTTATTGAAGAGGTCGTCTTCCCATACTGGAAGGATCGCAGCGGCGTAAAGTCGCTCGACGATCTGTGGGAGTGCGGCAACCTGGCCAAACTGCTCAACGCCTGCGATTCCAATGTCCATGCCATTATCGCCGTCGACGATCCGCTCAACGATCCGGTGCTGCTGAAGTACGTGAAGCGCGACGTCCCCGCCGAGAAGCTGACGGTGCTGCCGCGCGGCGGACACCTGGGCTTCATCGGCTGCACGTGGGCCCGCGAGCGGGTGCTGAAGCTGTTCGAGTAGTGTAGTGACCACTTGCCTTTAGTCCTTGCTGAGCGCTTCTTTCGAGGCAGAAACAGCGTTACAGCCCGCTGTTTCCGCTTTTTTTGCGAAAGAAGAAGTTCATCAACTATGGGTCACTTCACTCAATGAACGCCACCGAAGGCGCGCCGCTTTCCAATCCCGCGTCTGAACACCGAAATGAATTCTGGCAGGGCGTGGTCATCGCGCTCATCAGCGTCCTTTTAGTGAGCGGATGCTGGCGCTCGGGCTTCACCACGTACGACGACAGCATGCACGTCAGCCAGAACGAGCAGATCACGCGCATGGGTCCGCTCGAACTGTTCAAGCCCATCCCGGTCTCGACGTACTTCCCGATCACACTGCTCAGCTACCAGCTCGACCGTGTCATTTTTCACAAGTGGCTGGGCCTCGAGAAGTGGGCGGTCGGCGTGCGCTCGATGTCGCTGCTCTACCACGCGGCGGCGGCGCTGATCCTCTGGCGCGTGCTGCTGCTGCTGGGGATCGGGCGGCTGTATGCGTTCTTCATTGCAGTGGTGTTTGCTGTGCATCCGCTGGCGACGGAGACGGTCTGCTGGACCTCCGAGCGCAAGAACGCGCTGACGGGCATGTTCGGATTCGCGGCGCTGTGGGCGTGGCTGCGCTTTGGTGGAGTGAGAGAAGGGGACGGAGCCGGCGCAGCCAGGGCGAAGATCTGGCGCATGCCGCTGGTGTTCCTGTTCTTTCTACTGGCGCTTTTCAGCAAGCCCAGTGCGCTGGGGCTGCTGCCGATTTTTCTGATGCTGGAGATCTTCGCGGGCGTGACGCCGTTGGAGTGGCATGCGCCGATTTCGTGGTTGCGCCGAAACGCGCTCGGCGTGGTTTTAAGAATGCTGCCGCTGTGTGTGCTTTCGGTGGTGGTGCTGCGGTTGAATCTCTCGGGCCACGCGGAGACGCTGATTGCGCCGCCGGGCGGGACGGTCTTCACGGCGCTGCTGACGGATCTGGAGATCGTCTCGCGCTACCTGTTCAACCTGCTGGCGCCTGTGAAGCTGAGCGCGGTGTACTTCGTCGATCCTGTGGCGTCAGTTTCCGACTCGCGCGTCTTCATCTATGGCGCACTGCTTCCGGCTGTGGCGGCGGGAACGATTTTTCTCGCGGCCAACCGGCGCATGGCAGTCTTTGCGTGGCTGTGGTTCTTCGCAGCGCTGGGGCCGAGCCTGAACCTGATCGCGATTCCGCATTTCATGCAGGACCGCTACATTTACCTGAGCACGCCGGCGTTCTTCATCATCGTCTGTGAAGTGATCGAGGGCATCTACCGGCGCGCGGGCGCGCTGACGCCGGTGACGGTGCGCATTGCGGCGGGCGTGTATGTCGCGGCGCTGGCGGCGCTGACGATTTCGCGCAGCCCGGCGTGGGACTCCGGGTTGAGCATCTTCAGCGATGCCGTCGAGAAGCAGCCGCTGGCGGCGTACGCGCGCTTTGGCCTGGGGATGAGCTTCGGGCAGGCGGCGGAGAGCGCGAGCAGGGATCCGGCGCGGCGCGGCGAGGTGCAGAGCTTCCGCAACGAGTGGATGCGGCATTGGCGCGAGGCGCTCGACACGTGCCCGGACGTGAAGCGCTTCGCGTTCTACTCGCTGCTGGCGCTGAACGTGGGCGAGCACCTGCAGGCATCGGGCGACTTGCAGACGGCTGAGAAATACTGGAAGCTGGCCGCGTATCCGCCGCCAGAATCTCCGCCGCAGGTGCCCGTGCGCGCGCTCGCGCTGGGCTGGCTGGCGTCGCTGTACCTGGCGCAGAACAAAATCGTGGAGTCGCACGAGAAGGCGGAGGAGGCGATAGCGCTGATCCCGGGCGAGTCGACAATTCTGCAGCACGCGAAGTCGTCGCTGGCGCTTTCGGAGTTGAAGCAGCGCGAGGGGAAGGACGAGGAAGCGGCGCGGCTGCGGCGGGAGGCGGTCGAGGACCTTAACTGGTTCGTTCCCGGCGCGAAGAATTATGCCGTGGCGCAGGAGCTACTGAAGAATTTGAATACGCGCAACTGAGTCGAAATCGTGGCACGGGCGTCCCGCCCGTGCTGCCGTTGGGTGTGCATCCCGCCATTCCAACGGCCGCACGGGCGAGACGCCCGTGCCACGAGTATTGGGGATGCTGCATGGGAAAATTCTGGGCGCCGCTGGACGACTTCAAGCAGCAGGACGTGCCACCGCTCGAGAAATCATTCTGGAAGATGATCGGCCCCGGCGCGGTGATGGTCGGGCTGGCCATCGGCGCCGGCGAGATCGTGATCTGGCCGAAGCTGACTGCGGATTACGGCGCGGGCATGGCGTGGGCGGCGGTCGCCGGCGTGATGATGCAGGTCTGGATCAACTTCGAGGTAGGGCGCTGGACCATCGCGACGGGCGAGACGGTGTTCACCGGCTACGCGCGTGTGTGGCGCGGCTTCGCGCCGCTGTTCATCCTGCTGACGATCCTGGGCTGGCTGGCGCCGGGTTGGGCGCGCGTGTCAGGCTCGGCACTGAAGGCGCTGCTGGTCGGGCCGCAGGGCTGGGGCAGCGACACGGCGTGGACCTGCATCACGTTCGCGATGGTCGCGGCGCTGCTGTTCGGACCGAAGGTCGCGTACAAGGCGGTGGAGCTGTCGATCGAGTTGATGGTCGCGATCGTCACCATCGGCATGATCTGCGTGGCGTTCGCCGTCGGCACCGCGGACGTGTGGAAGGAACTGGGCGCGGGCATTCTCAACGTCGGTTACAAGCATCCGGATGTGACGGTGAAGCAGCTCTTCATTGCGCTGGTTTTTGCCGGAGCTGGCGGCACGGCCAACCTGTTCTATTCATTCTATCTGCGCGACAAGCACATCGGCATGGCGGCGCATGTGCCGACGATGAAGAACCCGTTGCGCAGCGACGCCGAAGCCATTCCCGCCACCGGATTCACCTTTCCAGAGACCGAGGAGAACAAGAGCCGCTTCCGCGCGTGGTTCGACTACGTGAAGAAAGACACCGTCTGCATCTTCTGGTTTCTGAACACGCTGACGATCCTGCTCTTCATCTTTGGCTCGCTGGCGGTGCTGCATAAGAGCGGCAAGAAGCTGAACGAAGGCTCGCTGATCTGGGACGAGGCGCAGGTGCTGGGCGAAGTGTGGGGCGAACCGGGGCGCATCATCTTCCTGCTGGTCGGCGTCGCGACGCTGTTCAGCACGCAACTGGCGCTGGTGGATGGCGTGTCGCGCTCGATCGCGGACATCTGCTACACGAATTTTGCTTTCGCGCGCAAGCGCAGCGTGAGCTGGTGGTACATGATCATCGCGGCGACGTGGATACTGGCCGGCTGTGCGATCACGTATGTCATGGAGCAGCGCAAGACCGGCGAGCTCGGCTTCCTGTTCAGCGCTGCGTACATGGGCGGATTTGCGATGGCGGTCTACGTGCCGCTGACGCTGTACATCAATCTGAAGTTCCTGCCGAAGTGCGCGCGGCCGGGCAAGATCGTGCGCGCGGTGAATATCGTCATCTCGATGGTTTACATTTCGTTCGCAGTGGCGTGCGTGTTGTGGGAACTGGGCTTGCTGCCGAAGTGAAAGGGGTCAGGGGCTAGGGGTCAGGGGTCAGAACAACTCTCAGCGAGTCAGTGCATCACGACGAGTTCTGTGCGTTCGGCGCCGTTGGCGTCCTTCTTTTTCTGAACCAGCGCGATCAGGTTTCCGTCGGGAGAACTTGCCGAGAGCGGCGTGGCGGATTCCGCAGGCGGGGGCGGGGTGCCGGCGGGTATTTTTTCCGTGCCATCGGAGATTCTGTACTCGTGGACGGCTCCGGCATCGGCGATGACGAAGACGCTGCGGCCGTCGGCGGCGAAAGCGATCCGCGCGGGTGTGAACGCCGCGCCGGAACTTTCCAGCGGGATGCGCAGCGCTTCAACTGGGGGCGGGTTCGGCTTCGCCAGCAGATCGTCCTGGCTCGTGCGGTGCCGGGTGATTGTTTCCGCGAGGTAGCGCCGGCCGGGCTCCACTGCAAAGAAGAAGAGCACGCGGTTAGGCGTCACCAGCGGGTCTTCGAGCTTCATCGGCGTCTTTTCAACAACTCCGGCCTCCGAGAATCGGAATAGCCGCACTTCCTTGAGCGGGTCCGCAGCGTCGCCTTCCACCACGAGCGCGCCGCGTCCCAGCGAGACTCCGACGGGATTGCCCGGGGGCATGGGCGGCATGGCGGGGCCGCGCTGCGGGCTCAGGGCAAAGCGGAAGACCAAAAACGCGGCGAAGAAGATGAAGAGCACCGCGTACCATTTCTTCACCGCTCGTGCTCCGAAACATTCATCAGAAAAAAGGCTTGAACCAATGAAAAAGGGATGAGGTTCATCCCTCATCCCCCATCATGCATCCCTTGTCCTTCAACTACGGATTGGCGGTCTCGGCGCCGGCATCCGGGTCGCCGTCGTTGCGCAGGACTTCGCGCGCCTTCTTGTCTTCAGCGTCCGGGTCGATGCCCGCGTCGACCAGCGCCTTACGAACCTTGGCGACGAAGCTGGCATTGGGCTCAAAACCCAGCGTGCGGACGTTGGTCAGTTCCTTCCAGGCGGAGTGGTACTGGTCCATGCCGTAGTGCGTGATGGCCAGGTCGTTGTACATGCGCGGATCGCGGACGTTGAGCTTCTCGGCCTTGGCGCGGGCCTGGTCGAGATACTCGAAGGCCAGCGTCCATTCGGCGCGCTTCATGTATTCCTTGCCGACCATCCAGTTCAGATCCCAGAGCTTGCCGTCCTTGTCGCGCTCGTTGGCCTTCTTGTACCAGCTCTCCGCTTCGATGCTCTTGTTCATGCGCGAGTAGCAGCGGCCGATGTTCATGTAGGGCTGCGGCAGGTCGGCGTCGAGGCCGATCACTTCCTGGAAATACTCCATGGCGTCCAGGTAGCGGGCCTGCTCCAGCAACGAGAGGCCGAGGTTGTTGCGGTAGTCGGGCACGGTTGGGTCGCGGTTGACGGCGTCGAGGAAGAAGGCCTGCGCCTGCTTGTACTCGCCCAGATCCATAAATCCGCGGCCGGTCTGGTTCGAGGCTTCAGCGGCGATCTTGGCGCGCGCGTCGATGCCGGTCTCGGCTTTCTTGAGGAACTCGTCCTTCTCTTTCGCCCACCAGCTCATCCACTGGTCGTACTCTTTATATCCGAAGTTCTTGCCGGTGATCTTGGAGAGCGCGCCGTTGGCGGAGAGCATCACCATCAGCGGTTCCTTGCGGTCAGGGCGCAGCACGTCGATCAACGCTTCGACCGAGTAGGGGGAGCCGAGGATGGCCAGCATTTCGCACGAGGACTGGCGCACTTCCGGGTCGGGGTCTTTCAAATTCTTGATGTGGTATTTGACGGCCTTGGCGGTCTTGGAGTCCGTCTTGCGCTTGTCCTTCTGCTTGTCGTCGTGAGACTTGTATTCGCCTTCCTTGGTCCCGACGGAGGTCTCATCCGACTTCGGCTCTGACTTTTCCTTCGACGCGGCAAAGGCGGACGACGCCAGGAACGCGCAGGCGACGGCGAGCGGCCATGAAAGCTGGCGCAGATGACGCATAAATTCTTCGGCCTCCGGTAATGCATTGGAAACGGGCCACTATAGCGTTTTTTTAGGGGGAGACAAGACTTTTGTTCGGCTGAACCTCCGGGTACCGCTTGTGGCAAAACCGTCCTTTCATTAGGCTCACCCCGAAACCCTAATCATGAAGAGGGGCTGCGATGTCGCTCACGTCATTCTTAATTCTGGCCATGGGCCTGCTGGCCTGTTCGGTTCTCGCTGCCGCGGACTATTACGTGCGGCCATCCGGAGACGATGGCAATGCTGGAACCTCTGACGCGCAAGCCTGGAAAACGCTGCAGCGAATAAAAACTGTTCCCCTGGAGCCGGGCGATCGCATCCTGCTGGAGGGCGGCGCGGCCTTCGAGGGCGGGCTGTCATTGACCAGGGGCGGCACCCGGGAGAAGCCGGTCACGGTCACCTCATTTGGCGAAGGGCGCGCGACGCTGAAGGCGGGCAAGGGCAAAGGCATCTCCATCTACAACTGCGCCGGGTTCGTGATTTCAAAGCTGAAGCTGGAGGGCGACGGCCGGGAAACCAACACCGAGTGCGGCATCAGCGCATACAACGATCTGGCCGGCGACGTGAAGCTGGAGCATCTGCAGATCGAGGATGTGGAAGTGAGCGGCTTCGGCAAGACGGGCATCAGCATCGGCGCGCACAGTGGCAAGAGCGGCTTTCGAGGCGTGCGCATCACGCGCTGCGCCGCGCACGACAACGGCGAGTCGGGCATCAGCGCGTGGGGATACTGTCCGCCAGAATTCGTCGGCTGGTCGCACGAGGATATCTACGTCGGCCACTGCAAAGCGTACAACAACGCGGGCATCGCGGCGAAGAAGGACAATCACTCCGGCAGCGGGATCGTGATCGGCGGCGTCGATGGCGCGCTGATCGAGCACTGCGAGGCCTACAACAACGGCTGGCTCTGCAACTATAACGGCGGCGGGCCGGTCGGCATCTGGGTCTGGGACGCGACGCGCGCGGTCATCCAGCACTGCGAATCGCACCACAACCACACGGGCAAGGGCTCGCTGGACGGCGGCGGCTTCGATCTCGACGGCGGCGTGACGCACTCGATCATCCAGTACTGTTATTCGCACGACAACGACGGCGCCGGGTACTTGCTCGCGCAGTACAAGGGCGCGCGGCCATTCTTCAAGAATGTCATTCGCTACAATATCAGCCAGAACGACGGGCGGCAGCACGGCTACGGCGGCATTCACGTCTGGTCGCACGAACCCCGTGAACTGAAGGACACGGACTTCCACAACAACACAATCTTCATGCCGCGCGCGGAGACCGGCGACCCTGCGGCGATCAAGATCCAGAACGGATGTGATGGCGTGCGGCTGTTCAACAATATTCTCGTGGTCACCGGTAGCGTGCCGATGGTCAGCATGCCGGCGCTGGATAAAAGAGCAGTAACGTTCCTCGGCAACATTTATTTTGCAGCGGAGGGCGCGTTCTCGGCGCAGTGGGGGAAGCAATCGTTCGCATCGCTCGCGGAGTGGCGCAAGGCCAGCGGCATGGAGCGCAACGACGAACAGGACACGGGCAGCGACGCTGACCCGCGGCTCGTCGATGCGGGAAAGGGAGCGACCGTTGGCGACACATCGAAACTCCCCACGATGAACGCGTACCGGCTGCGCGAAAATTCTCCGGCGCTGGGCACTGCGCTGGATATTCTAAAGCTGTTCAAGGTGGCGCCCGGCAAGCAGGACTTTTTTGGCGCGGCACTGCCAGAAGGCGCCGCGCTCTCGGCCGGGGCTCACCAGGGCAACAAGTAAGGAGACACGCCATGAAGAAGTGGAAGATCGCCGGTATCAACTTCGACCACATGCATATGGGCGACCTGCTGCGGATGAGTTCGCAGCATCCTCAGGCAGAGATCGTGGGCGTCTCTGATGAGAGCGCCGAGCGCATGAAGCGCGTCTGCCAGAACCTCAAGATCCCCGCTGAGCGCGTCTTCACCGACTATCGCAAGTGCCTGGAGCAGGCGAAGCCGGATATCGCCATTCTCTGCCCGGCGACGGCGAAACATGGCGAGTGGACGGAGAAGGTCGCGCCGTTCGGGCCGCACATCATCGTGGAAAAGCCGTTCGCGGCGACGCTGGCCGAAGCGGACCGCATGACGGCGGCGCTGAAGAAGACGGGGAAGAAGCTGGCGATCAACTGGCCGCTGCGCTGGTACCCGCCGCACGTGACCTCCAAGCGCCTGATCGACGAGGGCCTCATCGGCGAGGTCAAGGAAGTCCATTACTACGACGGCAACCGCGGCCCGATGCGCCACGTCATGGACAAGATCGAGATCGACGAAGCCACCGCAGCGAAAGAGAAATCGAAGAGCTGGTTCTACAAGAAGGAAGACGGCGGCGGCTCGCTGCTGGACTACCTCGGCTACGGCACGACGCTGGGAAGCTGGTACCATGGCGGCAAGGCGCCGCTGGAAGTGACGACGGTGATCGATCAGCTTCCGGGCCTGGAGGTCGACGAGCACAGCGTCACGATCGCGCGTTACGCGAAGGGGCTGTCGAAGTTCGAGACGCGCTGGGGCACGTTCTCCGATCCGTGGACGCACCAGCCGCAACCGAAATGCGGCTTCGTGATCATGGGAACGAAGGGCACGATCAGCAGCTACGATTACGAGAAGACGATTCGCATCCAGACCGCCGCCAAGCCGGAGGGGTATGATCAGGCGGTCGACGAACTCAAGGCGCCGTTCACCAATCCGATCGAGTACTTCATTCATTGTGTCGAGCAGGACCTGCCGATCGAGGGCCCGCTGTCGCCGGAGCTGTGCCGCGTGGGGCAGCAGATCGTGGACTCGGCCGTGTTGAGCGCCAGAGAGCGGCGGACGGTGTCCCTGATAAGGTAGGCGAGCGCAAAAGGACAGCGAGCATTCTGAGCAGCGGCCGTTTCACTTACACCTTGTGCAAGGGCTGCTCAAGCTGTGCAGGATCGAGCGGCACGCGCGTCAAAAACACATTAGCAAACCTATTAAATTCATAGACTTACAGATTCAAGCGCGTTGTTCACCCTTTCAAACAAGATGGCTCCCGATGTGCCCTGCGAGCGGCAGAGAATAGGCGCAATGTGTGAAACGTAGAAAGGCACAAACGTTCCTGAGAATGGATCGTTTGGCTGTAAACGAACATGTGCATCACGTGTGCAGTCAGGGTACCTGCTTGGGTTGGAGGAGGGAACAATATGCGGTACGGGATCCTCATTGGTATTTTGGTGCTCGCGCAGTCTCTCTACGCTGGTCAGCCGAAGATGGCGATCAGTTCGCCAGGCGGCGGTGAAACCTACGTCATCGGCCAGCTCCAGAACTTCATCTACAGCGGAAAGTCCCGCTTCAAGTCGATGAACGTTGAGATCACTTACGACGGCGGTCAAACCTGGACGGCGATCGGCGACATCGACAACAAGGTCAAGGACCAGAACAAGCGTAACGTCATTCCGTGGACGGTCGCAGGCTCTGCGTCCACCAACTGCATGGTGCGCATGACCGGCACGACCGGCACCGGCGCCAGGAAGAAATCGTACAGCGTCAATTCTGCCATGTTCACAATTGCGGCCGCGGGCGAATCCGCGGGCGCGCTGCCGGCCGGCCCCATTGGCCCACAGGGACCGAGCGGACCGCAGGGTCCCGCAGGTCCGAAAGGACCGGCAGGATCAAGCGGCGAGACCGGCGCCAAGGGCGACATCGGATCGTCGGGTCCGCCGGGAGCGGATGGTCTTCCCGGTCCACAGGGATTGAAGGGTGAGAAGGGCGAGACCGGAGCGGCGGGACCGCAGGGCGAAGTCGGCGCAACGGGACCGAAGGGTCCGCAGGGCGAAGTGGGCGCGACGGGGCCGAAGGGCGACACCGGAGCGACAGGTCCGCAGGGCGAAGTGGGCGCGCAGGGACCGAAGGGCGACACTGGAGCCACGGGTGCGCAGGGCGAAATCGGCGCGACGGGTCCGAAGGGTGATACCGGTGAAACTGGAGCGCAGGGTCCGTCGGGACCGAAGGGCGAGACGGGGGCAGCGGGTGCACAGGGACCGCAGGGAGACGTTGGCGCGACTGGAGCGCAGGGGCCCAAGGGCGATACCGGAGCGACTGGCGCGCAGGGGCCCAAGGGCGATACCGGAGCGACGGGCGCGCAGGGGCCCAAGGGCGATACCGGAGCGACGGGCGCGCAGGGGCCCAAGGGCGATACCGGAGCGACGGGCGCCCAGGGACCGAAGGGCGATACCGGAGCGACGGGCGCCCAGGGACCGAAGGGCGACGCCGGAGCGACGGGCGCGCAGGGACCGAAGGGCGACGCCGGAGCGACGGGTGCTCAGGGACCGAAGGGCGATACCGGAGCAACAGGCGCCCAGGGACCGAAGGGCGACACGGGCGCGACCGGAGCTCAGGGCCCGATTGGTCCCGCAGGTCCGCAGGGTCCGAAGGGCGATACGGGCGCGCAAGGTCCCCAGGGCCCCAACGGAACGACAACCGCCGGCTACATCAATTCCGCTTCGACTGCCAGCGCTGTCCTGACCAGCTCGAAGCATGATGGAACCCTGGTCATCAGAGATGCGCACATTCGTGGCCCGAATCATCCGGACGGGAGGTCGCAGATCTTCTTCTCGTTCTCGACGACGGATGCAGCGGATATTGGCGGCGTTGTATCGCTGTCAGGCGCCGGATTGAAAGACGGAGAGATCACCGTCATCATCACGACGCAGAACTACGCGATCAAGGCGACCGACAACATCGACTACCACATCATCAACCGCCAGTGAGTCGTGCGCATCAAGTAATGCGACGGTAGGATTCGTCATCCATTGTCGATCAAGGAGGGCGCGGGTTTGCGCCCTCCTTTTGTTTTCGTATTTTGGATATTGCATTACGTGCATTTGAGACTACTTTTCACATAGTGCACGAATGTGAATCCATGGCAGCCACGCAGGGTTGACTGACTTATGCCACCGGCCTCCGCGGGTTCCTCAGTCAAGAAGATCGCCGACTTCGAGATCATTTCGAAGCTCGGCGAAGGCGGCATGGGCGCCGTTTACAAGGCCCGCCAGGCCAGCATGGACCGCGTCGTCGCGGTGAAAGTGCTGCCGCCGGCCGCCGCGCAGGATCCCAAATACAAAGAACGCTTTTTCCGCGAAGCCCGCGTCAGTGCCAAGCTCAACCATCTGAACATCATGAGCGGCATCGACTGCGGCGAGGCCGACGGCTTCGTCTACTTCGCGATGGAGTACATCGAGGGCCCGACGCTGCGCCAGATGCTCAAGAAGCGCGGCACGTTTGCGCCCGACGAGGCCGCGCAGATCATGCGCCAGATGGCTGACGCGCTGATCTACGCCGCGAGCCGGAAGCTGATCCACCGCGACATCAAGCCAGACAATATCATGCTCACCGCCGAAGGCGTCGCGAAGCTCTGCGACCTGGGCCTGGCCAAGCAGACGTCGCCGCAGGCCGGGACGGAGGCGCAGCCGGTCTCCGACGGCGCCGCGGTCGGCACGCCGCATTACATTTCCCCGGAGCAGGCGCGCGGCCATGTGAACCTGGATGCGCGCTGCGACATCTACTCGCTGGGCTGCACGTTTTACCATCTGCTCGCGGGGCAGACGCCGTTTGCCGGCGACTCGAGCATGGTGATCATGGCCAAGCATCTGGCGGAGACTGCGCCCAGCGTCTGCACGATCGACCGCGATATCCCCGCCGCCTACGGCCAGATTATTTCCAAGATGATGGGCAAGGAGCCGTCGGACCGCTACGCCAGCGGTGAAGAACTGGCGGCGGACCTGGACGTCGCGATGGCCGGCGGCGTGCCGGAGGCCGCGTCGTTCCGCGCCAAGACCTCGTGCGCAATGCCGTCGTCAAAGATCGGCAAGACCTCGGGCCCGCTGAATGCCGTGCGCCAGACCGGACGGCAGACGGCGACGAGCACGCGTGGCACGGTGACGCAGTCGGGCGCTGTGCGCGTCGGCGGCAAGCGCGCGCGCCGCGAGGCCGGCATGTCGCCGCTGGTGCTGGGCGGCATCGCCATCGCCGTGATCGCGATCATCGCGATCGTGCTGCTCACCGGGGGCAAGAAGGAAGCGCCGCCGCAAGAGCCGGTGAAGCGGCCGTACGTTCCTTCCAAGTAGCTCACAGGCTTCTGCTGATCTCTGTTTCCAGTTTTCGCGCGTGTTCGCACAGGATCTGCGCCCACTGCGCCGCGCGCAGCGTCGTGAGCAGTCTTCCGGAGCAGGCGATGCCGAGCACCGCTGTCAGACGCGGCGTGCGCGCGGTTCGATCGAAGACCGGCGCCGCCATGCGGCCGACGCCGGTGCTGCCGCTCTGAGGGTCCCACGCATAACCCAGGCGCTGCCAGCGCTGCAGGCGTTCGAGAACATCGCTGGAGCCCGGCTTGTTCAGGCCCAGGCGTGCGCTGCCCTCCGCCGTCTTCGCGAGCCGGACGTACTCGCGCAGGCGGTGGTCGCCGCCGAATGAGAGAAAGACCTCACACGGAATGTAGCGGTGGTTGAGGTTGACGATGTGTCCGGGCCGGATCTGGACGAAGAGCGGCGTGTCGCGGCCCAGCCAGATGTCCAGCACCACGGCGCGCCAGGCGCCGATGGTGATCATCAGTTCGGTGAGCTGCCCCGTCGCGCGGGCGAGGTCGCGCAGCACCGGCTGCGCCGTGAGCGCCAGCGGCGAGGCCTGCCGCGCCCAGAAGCCGAGGTTCATCGCGCCCGGCCCGGCTCGGTACAATCCCGATAAGGGGTCCTGCTGGATGAACTCTTCTTTCACGAGCGCGTTAAGCACGCGGTAGAGCGACGCGCGCGGGATCTTCATCTCGCGCTGCAGGTCGCTTGCGCGCAGTCCCTGCGGAGCATGCGAGACGTGGCGCAGCATCGCGATGGCGCGCGTGATCGAGCGGGCGGCGGTATCGGCGGCGGCGTGTCTCAAATCTGAGACATTATGCCGTGGCCTCCTTCCGTCGCCAGCCGGGAAGGGGTATTTTTCCGGAAGCCTATTCGAAAGGAGCAAGTGCATGAATGTGATCGTCGTCGTCTCCGATACGTTCCGCCGCGACCATCTCGGCTGCTACGGAAACCCCTGGATCAAGACCCCGAACCTCGACCGCTTCGCGCAGCAGGCCTGTGTGTTTGAGCGCGCGTTCACGGGCTCGTTTCCCACCGTGCCGCTGCGCAATGACATCATGACCGGGCGTTACACGTTCACGTACAAGGACTGGTCGCCGCTGGGAGACGATGAAACCGTGTTGAGCGAATGCCTGAACAAGGGCGGCGTCTACACCGGATTGATCGTCGACACGCCGCATCCGTTCCGGCCGCGTTACGCGATGCAGCGCGGGTTTCAGTCGTGGGAGGTGATTCGCGGGCAGGAGAACGACGAGTGGAAGCCCGGTCCGTCCGGCGAGGATCTCAAACTGCCCTGCAATCCCAACAAGTTGCGCGGCGGGATTGATGGCGCCGCGGCGCAGCACGTGCGCAACAATCTCTTCCGGCGCAGCGAATCCGATTACTTTCCCGCGCGCACCATGACCGCCGCCGCCGACTGGGTGGAGGCCAACAAGCGCAAGCCGTTCTTTCTCTACGTCGATACTTTCGATCCGCACGAACCGTGGGATCCACCGCAGCACTATGTCGATATGTACGATCCCGGCTATGATGGCGAGGAAGTCACCTATCCGCGCTACGACTACTCCGACTATCTGAGCGCCAAAGAGCTCAAGCACTGCCGCGCGCTGTACGCCGGAGAGTGCTCGCTGGTCGATCGCTGGGTCGGGCACCTGCTGAATGCCGTTGAGACGCATGGTCTCACCGAGAACACCGCGGTGATCTTTCTCTCCGACCACGGCTTCCTGCTGGGCGAGCATGACATCATCGGCAAGATGCTGATCCGCGAGAATGCCGCGCAGACGATCCCGCTTTATCCAGAGATCTCGCGCATTCCCTTCCTCGTTCGCCTGCCTGGCCAGAAGCAGCAGCGCCGCATCCAGGCGCTGGCGCAGCCCACGGACCTGATGCCGACGGTGCTGGAACTGATGAACATTCCCGTGCCGAAGACCGTGCGTTCCAAGTCGCTCAAGCCGGTGCTCGACGGAACGCAAGACAAGGTTCACGACATCACGGTGACGTCGCCGTGTCTCTACTCGCCCAAGATGGAACGCCCGCTGGCCAGCCGGCGCAGCACGATCAGCGACGGCCGCTGGCTGCTGGTCTACGGGCCGCAGGTGGACGATAAGTCCGGCGGGCAGAGCACGCGCATGGTCGACGACAAGGAGCGCGGAGACGCGTGGCTGGAGCGCGAGCCGGCGGCGCCGAAGCTTTTCGATCTGGAGAGCGATCCGGGCTGCGTTAAGAATGTGCTGGAGCAGCATCGAGCAGAGGCGCGGCGGCTGCATCAATCCTATCTGCAGTTCCTCGAACGCGAGAACGTGCCCGCGTCGCACTTGAAATATTTCAAAGAGTCACCGTAGGATTTTGAATTGGCAACCCTCTCCCCCTGTGGGAGAGGGTTCGCAATCGGATACTCATCTGAAATCGCGTGAGCGCGCACGCAGGTCCGGCAAGAGGTCGGCCATGTCGCGCAGGCGGCTGACAATGACGTGGATGATTTCGTCCTTCTTCTGAACCTTGCCTTCGGCCACCAGCGCGGATGAGAGCTTGCCCACGCGCCGGTTGCGTTCGAAGACTTTCGGCCAGAGGATCAGGTTGGCGTTGCCGCTCTCGTCTTCCAGCGTCATGAACGTCACGCCCGACGCCGTCTCGGGGCGCTGGCGCACCAGCACCAATCCCGCCACGCGCACGAACGAGCCGTCGTTGATCTGCGCGAGCTCGGCGCACGAGACGACGCGGCGCTGTGAGAGTTCCGCGCGCACCAGCGAGATCGGGTGCGCCTTCAGCGACAACCCGGTGCTTTCATAGTCGTCGTGGATGTGTTCGTGCAGCGGCATCGCCTCCAGAGCCGGTTCGGGTTCTTCCAGTTCAATGGATTGGAAGAGCGGCAGTTCTGCATGCAGCGCGAAGACCTCCCACAGCGATTCGCGGCGGTCGACCTTCAGCGACTGGAACGCGTCCGCGGCGGCGAGGCGCGCGAGCACCGCCTTCGTCAGGCCCGTGCGGCGGACGAAGTCCGTGATTGAGTGGAACGGTTCGCTGCGCCGCGCGTTGACGAGCGGCGCGGCGTGCTGTTTCTCGGAGATGCCACGGATCTGGCGCAGTCCGAGGCGGATGCTGCCGTCGGATTCAATCGACGAATCCCAGTTGCTGAAGTTCACGTCGACCGGTCGCACGCTCACGCCGTGGTTCTGGGCATCCCGGATAAGCTGTGCGGGCGCGTAGAAGCCCATGGGCTGGCTGTTGAGCAGGGAGACGGTGAATTCGGCGGGGTAATGGAGTTTGAGCCACGCGGACGCGTAGACCAGCAGGGCGAAGCTGGCGGCGTGGCTTTCGGGAAAACCGTACTCGCCGAAGCCGCGGATCTGCTCGAAGATGCGCTCGGCGTATTCGCGTGTGAGTCCGTGGGCGGTCATTCCGGTGAGCAACTTTTCGCGCAGCTTGTCGATGATGCCCGGCCGCCGCCACGCGCCCATCGCGCGGCGCAACTGGTCGGCTTCGCCCGGCGTGAATCCAGCGGCGACGATCGCCAGGCGCATGACCTGCTCCTGGAACAGCGGCACGCCCATCGTCTTCTCGAGCACCGCGCGGATCGCGTCGTTGGGAAACGTGACCGGCTCTTCACCGGAACGCCGTTTCAGGTAGGGATGGACCATGCCGCCCTGGATCGGGCCGGGCCGCACGATCGAAACTTCGACGACGAGATCGTAAAAGCACTTCGGCTTCAGGCGCGGAAGCATCGCCATCTGCGCGCGGCTTTCGATCTGGAAGACGCCGATGGTGTCGGCGCGGCAGCACATCCTGTAAACCTCCGCGTCTTCGGGCGGAATCGTCAGGAGTGTCAACTCCCGGCCATGGTGCGTCTTCACCAAATCGATGCAGCGGTGCAGCGCGGTCAGCATGCCCAGCGCGAGGCAGTCGACTTTCAGGATGTTGAGCGCATCGATGTCGTCCTTGTCCCACTCGATGAACGTGCGGTCGACCATGCGCGCGTTCTCGATCGGAACCAGCTCGCACAGCGGTCCGCGCGTGATCACGAAGCCGCCGACGTGCTGCGAGAGATGGCGCGGAAAGCCGAGCAGCTCATGGCAGAGGCCGACGAGCTGGCACAGAGTTTTGTCGTCGGGGTCGAGGCCCGCTTCGCGGATGCGTCCAGGAATATCGGCGGAGCCGCTGTAGTGATCGAGCGCGCTGGAAAGCACCTCGACGCGGTCGAGCGACAGGCCCAGCGCCTTGCCGATGTCGCGCACCGCGGATTTCGGGCGGTACGAGATCACTTCCGCGACGATGCCGGCGCGCTCGCGGCCATATTTTTTGTAGACGTACTGCATCACCTCTTCGCGGCGCTCGTGCTCGAAATCCACGTCGATGTCGGGCGCCTCGGCGCGTTCGCGGCTCATGAAGCGTTCGAAGAGCACGTCGGAACGGTCGGGATCGACGGCGGTGATGCCGATGCAGTAGCAGACGGCGGAGTTTGCGGCCGAGCCGCGGCCCTGGCAGAGGATTTTCTTCGAACGTGCGAACTCGACGAGATCCCAGACGGTCAGAAAGTACGCTTCGTAGCGCAGCTCTTCGATCAGTTTGAGTTCGTGTTCGATCTGCGCGCGCACCTTCTGCGGAATACCGGCGGGCCAGAACTTTTTCGCCCCGGCCCAGGCGAGGCTGGCGAGGTGCTGCATCGGCGTGACGCCCGGCGGCGCAAGCTCCTCCGGATATTCATACTTGAGTTCGTCGAGCGAAAAGCGGACGGCGGATGCGATCTCGATGGTGCGGTCGAAGAGCGCCTGGCATGCGGCGTCGCTTAAGCGGCCAAAGACGATCTGCATCTCGAGCGGCGACTTCATGCGGCGTTCGCCGTTTGAAAAAAGATGCGCGCCGGCCTGCGACAGTGTTTCTCCGCGGCGCACGCAGACCAGCACGTCCTGCAGCATGCGGCGCTTCGCGTCGTGGTAGTGGACGTCGTTGCAGGGCACCAGCGGCACTTTCGTCTGCTTTGCAATCTGCTGAAGCACGTCCATGTGCCGCGCGTCGTCGGACCCGAGATGCAATTCCGCGGCGAGATACAGCCGTTTGCCGAACGCTTCGCGGTAGTGTTCGAATGCGCCGTCGGCATTCCTGCTGAGCCACTGTTTTACATCGCGGAGATTGGCGGGCGGCAGGACGATTCCGATCGAGCCTTCGGCGTGCTCGGCGACATCGGAGGGAGAGAGCGTGCACTCGCCCTTTTCCGCGCGGCGGCGTCCGGTGGTGATCAGGCGCGTGAGGCGTCCGTAGGCGGCGCGGTTGGTCGGATACATCAGCAGCGGCAGGGAGTGTTCGGGTTCGATCTGCGCGCCGATCAGCAGCGGGAATTTCAATTCTTTCGCAGCGATGTGCGCGCGCACGACGCCGGCGAGCGTGTTGCGGTCGGCGACGCCCAGCGCCGCGAGCTCCAGGTGCGCGGCGCGCTGGACCAGTTCATCGGGATGCGAAGCGCCTTCGAGAAACGAGAAGTTGGTCTTGCAGTGCAGTTCCGCGTAGCGCATGGGAATCTATTTTGCCTTCGCCGCCGGGCCCGCTGCTCCCGCTCCGTTGGGCGCCTTCGTCTCCTTGTCGTCGGGCATCGGGCCGGGCGCGATGTTCAACATCACCGCCGGCGCATGGTTGCCGGCCTCGTCGACCAGTGTGGCCTTGGGGTTGGGGCCGTAGCCGTAGAGCAGTTTCGCCGGCGTCTTGATCGCGCGCTCAAACGTGAAGACCGCGCGCGTGCTCTGCGCCTGGACCTTGGTGCACCTGGCAGTGCCGCTGCCGTCGATGACCGCGAAATCCTCCGCGGCGGCGCCGGCGAGCTTCTTCACCTCCGCAAAATGCGCGATCACCGTTTTGTCGTCGGTGCCGGGAAGCGCCGCGTCCATGACCGGGCCGATGCCGTCGGACTTGTCCTGTCGATAACGCAGCTTGAGCAGCGCGCGGGCGATATGCTTCCCGAGATCGAAATATCCTTCGCGGTTGAGGTGCCAGCCGTCCTGCATGGGCTGGCCCAGCGCCGGAATCAGGATCGCGTTGCCATCGGCGATGACGAACTGGCGCTGGCCTTCACGCACGGTGACGCCGGTATCGATGGCGCTCGGTGTGCCGGCGAGCTGGATGATGACGACCAGCAGCTTCGGATTTTTCGCCAGCGCGCGGACGCGTTCGACGTGGACCTTCAGATTCTCCTGGTATTTTTCGGCGAGCGCGGCGCCGCCGAGCGCGTCGGACTCGCCCTGGTACCAGAGGAACACGCCCGCACCCTCGCCGGACTTCGGGACGATGAGGCTCAGCGAATTCCAGCCGGGCTGGCCATCGTTCCAATTGGATAGGGGCTGCCCGCTGTACGCGGAGCCGGTCAGTCGGATCGGGACGTTGCTTTTCTCGGCGACTTCCAGCGCCGCGGCGTGCCAGGGACCCAGACCGATGTTGCCCATCATCCCGAACGGTTCGGCGGCGGTCACGAACTTTCCCGACTTTATGTCGAACATCGTGACGCGCGGGTCGGGCTTGTTGGGATCGCCCTTGGCGCAGCCGCAGGCGTTGGACTGGCCGGAGAGAATCCAGGTTTCACCGGCGTCTGCCGCAATGAGGGCTTGCGCCGGCGCGAGGAGAGCAAGAAGAAGAAACAGCGTGGACATCGTTTTCATAAATCTCTCCGATGGGATTATTTCTTCTTCGCGGCGGGACCGGGGCTCGCGCCGTTGGGCGCGGCACTCTCCTTGTCGTCGGGCATCGGGCCGGCGGCAATATTGAGGAGCACCTGCGGCGCGTGGTTGCCGTTTTCGTCGGCGAGCGTTGCCTTCGGATTCTTGCCGTGGCCATAGAGCAGCTTCGCCGGCGCCTTGATCGCGCGTTCGAAGGTGAAAACGACGCGCGTGTTCTGCGGCGCGGCCTTCACGCACTTGGCGGTACCGTCGGCGTCGATGACCGCGAAGTCCTCGGCGTCAACGCCGGCGAGCTTCTTGACCTCCGCAAAATGCGCGACCACGCTCTTGTCATCGCCGCCGGGAACGGCGGCGTCCATGACGGGGCCGATGCCATCGGAAGCCTCCTGCTTGTAGCGGAGTTTGAGCAGCGCGCGGGCGATCTGGCGGCCGAGCGCGAAGTAGCCGTCGCGATTGAGGTGCCAGCCGTCCTGCATGGGCTGGCCCAGCGCGGGGATCAGGAGCGCGTTGCCGTCGGCGGCGACGAACTGCCGTTGCGCTTCGCGGAGCGTGACGCCGGCCTCGGGCGCCGCGGACGCGCCGGCGATCTGGATGATGACGACCAGCAGCTTCGGATTCTTGGCCAGCGTGCGGACTCGTTCGATGTGGGTCTTCAGATTCTCCTGGTACTTCGCGGCCAGATCGGCGTTGAGCGTGTCCGACTCGCCCTGGTACCAGAGGAACACGCCCGCACCGGCGCCGGATTTCTCGACGATGCCGCTCAACGCCGTCCAGCCGCCCGCACCATCATTCCAGAAGGAGATCGGTTTTCCGCCGCTGGCGGAGCCGGTGAGGCGGATCGAAAGGCCGGCCTTCGCCGCGACTTCCAGCGCCGCCGAATGCCAGGGGCCGATGCCGCTGGTGTTCATCGTCGCGAGCGGTTCCTGCGCGGGCACCCACTTACCGGATTTGTCGAACATCTCGACGCGCGGATCGGGCTTGTTGCCTTCGCCCGCGGCGCGACCGCAGGCGTTGGACTGGCCGGAGAGAATCCAGACCTCCGGCGCGCTGCCGGCGAACGCGGCGGCACTGGCGATCGCGATATAAAGGAGCAGAAATGCGCGCATCACGAAGATTCCTCCACGAGGCATGTTAGCAAAATGTTTGGTATTTGGGAATGGGCTGAAAACGACTATTTCGGCGGCGGAGCGGGCTTCTTCGCCGGCGTCGGGCGCTGGCCGACTTTCGCAATCTCGTCCAGGATGCGTTCGCTGCCCGTGCGGTCGCCGGTGGTGCCGACTCTGACTTTGAGTTCCGTGACGCCGGGCGTTTTTTCTTCCAGCAGAATCAGCACCGTCGTCTTATCCGGTTTGGCGCCCTGGATTTTCGCGGTCAGGTCCTGACGCCGGGTCTCTTCATTGTTGAGAATGAAGCCCAAGCCGCGCAGCGCTTCTATCGCGCGCGCCTGAACGGCGGGCAGCGCGGATTTGGCGTTGGTGGTCGACATCTGGCCGTCCCAGCCGTAGCCGGGCACTGTGTTGTTCGGATTGAAGACGCGGCTCAGCAGGCCCTTCTTCGCCTCGCCGCCTTCAGCGGTGTCGGCGCTCTCCGGTTCGCTTCGCGCGGGCGCGTTGCTGCCGCGCGCCTGCGACGGCAGCTTCGGCGGCTCCTGCTTCGGACGGCTGCAGCCGCTCGCGCCCATTGCCACGATGACCGACACGACGATGATGAAGCGCAAGGCCTTAACCCTTCGATGAGGAGACCGGTTCGCGCACGGGAGAGATCGCGCCGCGCGCGGTGCCGGGCATGGTACTGGACGCTCGAGACGGCTTTTCTATCCACAATTCCAGCGCAATCAACGCCAGCGCCAGCAGCACCAGCAGCGCGGCCAGTTCGACGCGGTCCTCTTCCTGCTGGAAGACGCCCGCGTGCGCAGCGGCTTCAGAGGAAGACGGCTTTCCCGCGGCCAGCGCGGAGGTTTTCTCGTCGAGCACGCCGCCGCCGGCCGCGGAGGTTTTGATCCAGTCAGCGCCGAGCGCCGCGCCGTTCTGCTGCTCGAGCGCCGCCGCGCGCGTCGACGTGAACGGATCGCCGCTGCCAGCGGCGCGCAGCAGCATGCGCGTCAGCAGCGCGGCCAGCGGCCCCTGTGCGGGGAGGTCCTCACCCGGCACGAACGCGAACAGGAATCCGGGGCGCCGGCGTTCGTCGTAGAATGTGGCGGCGAGCGTGCGGCCGGTCTTCGCGTCTTTGAGCAGCGGCTTGTAGTCGCCGGTGCGCAGGATCTCGGATGCCTCGCGCACGACAATGGCGCTCTCGGGCCGGTCGCCGATGTCTCTGGTCAGCGGGTCGTCTTCGTCGCGCTGCGGCTGAATATCCTTGAGCGTTTTCGGGCCGATGCTGAAGACGCCGGCGAAGTCGCTCTCGGGCGCGAGCAGCATCAGCGCGCGAGAGGATGCGGGGATCGCCGACGTGATGGGGACGCTGTGGACGTAGATTTCGAGATCCACCGGCTGCGTGTCGCCGGCTTGCGTGAGCTGCGCCATGCTCTGGTAGAGTTCCTCCAGCGCCGGCACCGGCGTGTGGAAGCGCACACGCCGCGCGTCGCGCTTGCGCGGCACGGCGGCGACCGCATCGTCTTCCGGAAACGCGTCGGCCTTGCCGCCCGCGGGCGTCCATTTGATCAGGAGCGGCTGGACGCTGCCCGTCGGCAACGTGAAGACGGCGCTGCCGTCGCCGCCGGGCGCCAGCGTGAGAGACTGCGACTGCGCCGGGCCGCTGCTGGAGAGCTCCACGCTGCCCGTTTGTGCCGACGGGGAAAAGTTCTTCACCCGCGCCAGCATCTGGACCTTGACGCCGTCCTTCGCGGCGATGTCGGCCGAACCGAAATCCACGATGGCGACGTTGTCGGCAGTGAAATTCTCCGGGGCGACGCACAGCCAGCGCTCGCCGGCGTTCTCCGGCGCCGCTTGCAGTGAAATGATGGCCAGCGCCGGTTGTGCAGCGTCGCCGCCGGCGCTGCGCGCAGCGTCGGAGGCGAAGAGCCACAGGTCCTGTGGCGCGGGGCCCGAGAGCGCCGGCTGAATCTTCTCCAACTCCTGCAGCGCGGCGTTGGGCGCCAGCGGCGTCTGCGCGAGCATCGCCGGCAGTGGCGCGCTGCGCGCCAGCAGCACGCGGTCATCGGACTTCAGCGCACGCAGGAGGGGCTCGGCGCGAGCGCGGATGTGCTTCCAGAGTTTCGCGCCGTCGCCACTCTGCGCGCGGCTCAGCGGACCGTTGTCGAGCACCAGGACCAGCACGCGCGCGCCGGACCCGCCGAGCGCGACGCTCGGCGCCGCAAGTGCGAGCACCAGCAGCGCGACCGCCGCGCATTGCAGCAGCAGGGAGCGGTCGATGACGATGCGCCGCGGCGGCGTCTTCGGCTGCTGCGCCGCGAGCCGCCGCCAGATCAGCAGACTTCCCGCGACAACTTCGCGCCGCCGCGAGCGGTAGAAACGCAGGAAGACGAGCAGCGTGATGAGAGCTGGGATCAGCCAGAGCAGTGAAGGGTGGAGGACCGTCATCGGTATCCTGTAAGTACGAAGTACGAAGTTCGAAGTGCGAAGTAACGGCCTTACCTTCGAGCGTTTTGTTGCAGTCATTCGCACTTCGTACTTCGTACTTCGCACTTCGTACTTCGTACTTCGTACTTCGAACTTCGTACTTCGTACTTCGATTCACTCGTCCCGGAAGCGCTGCGCGATCGGCATTCTGCGGCCGGTGCCGAAGGCTTTGGACGTGATCTTCAGGCCCGGCGCCGCCTGACGGCGTTTGTACTCATTGATGTCGACCATCCGCAGCACCTTCCGCACGATTTCTTCGGCGTAGCCCATGGCGATGATCTCGCGCGCGGGCTTGTGGTCCTCGATCGACGCCTTCAGGATGCCGTCCAGCATGTCGTAGGGCGGCAGCGTGTCCTGATCCTTCTGATTGTAGCGCAGCTCCGCGGTGGGCGCCTTGGTAATCGACGACTCTGGAATGGGCGGCTTCGCCGCGTTGCGGGCGTTCATATGCTTCGACAGCCTGTAGACCATGCCCTTGTACAGATCGCTGATGACCGCCAGTCCGCCGCACATGTCACCGTAGAGTGTGCAGTAACCCGTCGCGAGCTCCGATTTGTTGCCTGTCGTCAGCAGCAGGTGGCCGAATTTGTTCGAGAACGCCATCATCAGCACGCCGCGGATGCGCGCCTGCATGTTCTCTTCGGTCACGTCCTCCTTCCGTCCGGAGAATGCGGGCGCCAGCGCGCCTTTGAATGCGATGGCGAGGTCCTCGATCGCCACGACCTGAAAGTTGATGCCCAGCCGCTCCGCGAGATCTTTCGCGTCGGCGAGGCTCTCCGGCGAGTTGAACTTGCTGGGCATCGCCACGCCGGTCACGTTCTGCGGGCCGAAGGCTTCGGCGGCGATGGCGCCCACCAGGGCCGAATCGATGCCGCCGGAGAGGCCGAGCACGGCGCTCTTGAAGCCGCACTTGCGCGCATAATCGCGCGTGCCCATCACGAGGCCGCGGTAGACCTCCTCTTCTTCAATCAACGGCGCAGCCAGTTTCTGCGGGCCCGCCGCGAGATCCACGATGGTCACGCCTTCTTCGAACGCCTGTCCACGCGCCAGCAGAGTGCCACGCGAATCGAAGGCCAGCGAGCGACCGTCGAAGAGCAGGTCGTCGTTGCCGCCGACCTGGTTCACATAGAGGAGGGGCTTGCCGTGCTTCCTCGCCAGTGCGGCGAGCATGTCCTCTTTCGCGGCCTGTTTGCCCAGCGAAAACGGCGAGGCGGAGATGTTGATCAGAATTTCAGCACCCTTCGATGCTAATTCCGCCACCGGGTCGTGCCGGTACTTGCGGGCGCTCCAGTAATCCTTGTCGTTCCAGCAGTCCTCGCAGATGGTCAGGCCCCATTGCTTCCCTTTAAAGGAGACGAGCGTCGAGGCGCCGGATTCCTCAAAGTAGCGGTCTTCATCGAAGACGTCGTAGGTCGGCAGCAAGCATTTATCGCCGATGGCGACCATCTTTCCGCCGTCGATCAGCGCGCAGGAATTGAAGAGCGCGTTGCCTTCGGAACTGTTCCGCCGCCGTACGAAGCCGATCACGACTGGAATGCCGCGCAGATCGTTCGTGAGTTTCTCGAGTGCGCGGTCCTGGGCGTCGAGGAACGCGGGCTTCTCGAGCAGGTCGCGCGCCGGGTAGCCCATGACGCACATCTCGGAGAAGATCGTGAGTTCCGCTCCCTTTGCCGCCGCGTCCCTGGCGGCGCTGACGATGCGTTGGGAGTTGCCGTTGAAATCACCGATGGTGGGATTGATCTGGGCGAGGGCAATTTTCATGATCGGACTCATTTACCACAAACAGAGCAGTGCGGAAAGTCGCTCCGCAGGGGGGTGGAATCTTGTACAATTTGCTTGTGTGACGACACTCTTTTTATAGACTACGTCGATTCTGCGGAGGAGTATCTTTCATGCCGAATTTTGTTCGTTGTTTTGCGTTCATTGCGCTTTCAATGTTCGTTATTGCGCCTTCAGCCCGAACGGCCGATGAGAACCCGATGGTTCCGCCGAAGAGTGATGACAAGGACAATCCTTTCAAGCGCCAGGAAGGCGCGGCGGGAAACAGCAACGGCGTCGCGCCGGCGGATGAGGGCGACGACGTTCCCACCGCCGAAGATCTGAAGCGCGACGCGAAGAAGACCGAAGACCGCGAAAAGAAGAAGGCTGCCGACCAGAAGAAGAATGCCGAGCCGGAGAAACCGGCCGCTCCAGCGCTGCCGACTGTCTGTCCGCAGTGCCTGGGGCACGGCTTCATGCCGTCGAAGCCGGCGGCGTACGTCGTCAACGTCGGCGATGGCAAGGCTGAAGCGTCAGTGCCTTGGAAGTGCTGCTCGAAATGCGCGGCGGCAACCGATCCCAAGAGTCTCATCGACGCTGAAGCGGCGCGGCTGGCGGGCGCCGTGGGCAAGAAGCAGGCGTGGGAGCAGAAGTCGGGGCTGCGCTTCACGGCCGTCGAGACGCACCACGCCACGATCTACGGCAACGTCGCGGCGGCGGAACTCACCGAATGCGGCCAGGCGGTGGAGCAGCTTTCGGCGAAGTTGCAGGCGAATACGGGCATGACGTTTCTCACGGCGTCGCGTCCGGGCAGCCACGAGATGGTGTTCCTCGCCGACCAGGCCGGCTACGACAAGATGCTCGACGCGACGAACCAGCCTAAGGACGCGCTCATCCGCAAAACGCCCGGCAGCCATTCGCGCTACCTGTGCATGTCTTGGCCGAAGGTCGTGATTCCGCGCAAGAACATCGCCGTCTTCTGCGTCGCCAAGATGATGATCATGGAGGCCAGCGACGGCAAGTCGCCGGCGTGGCTGCAGGAAGGCTTCGCATCGTACTGCGAGAACCTGATCACGACTCAGAACCGCAATTACACGATCGCCTACGAGCTTAACGAAGTGAAGTTCGGCGGCAGTTGGAACGCCGAAGTCAAGAAACTGGCCGAGCAGCGCAAGCTCTCAAAGTGGTCGGAGATCTTTCCCATCAGCCTCATCGGCCTGGGTCCGATCCACTATATGACCTGCTACTCGATGACGACGTTCCTGATGACGATCGACGCGAAGGCATACCCCAAGATGGTGGCCATGATTCGCGACGGCACGCCGAGCCCGGACGCGGTCGAGAAGGCCTATGGCAAGAAGATCAAGGATCTGGAAGTGATGTGGGCGAACTGGTGCCTGACGTTGAAGTAGGTTTACGGATGGTTTTCCGTTTCTGTTCAACCGAAAACCGCAAACCGAGAACTGAAAACCGCCGTTCAGACTCCACAGAACGGATTCGACTCCTTCTCTTCGCCGATGGTCGACGTCGGGCCGTGTCCCGGATAAATGACCGTATCATCGGGAAGCACGAAGAGCTTCTCGCGGATGCCTTCAATCAGCACGTCCTCGCCGGCGCCGCCGGGGAGATCGGTGCGGCCGATGCCGCTGGCGAAGAGGATGTCACCGCAGACCAGGTGGCGCTCGCCGGCTTCTTCCACAAAGTATGCGGTGCCGCCGGGCGAGTGGCCAGGCACGTGGATCGCGCGCAGCTTCAATCCGCCGGCGTCGACGATGTCGCCGTGCTTCACGAGATGCTCGGGCTTCGGGCCGGTGATCGAGACACCGAAGAAGTAGCTCAGGTTCAGCGTCGGTCGCTGAAGCCATTCTTCCTCGTCTTTGGGACAGTATAGAGGAGCGTCGGGGTACGCCGCTTTCATAGGGGTCAGCGCGCCGATGTGGTCGCCGTGGCAATGCGTCTGCACGAACGCGGCGACGCGCAGCTTCCGAACTTTCAGTTCCTTGAGCAGTCGTTCAGCTTCGTCGCCGGGATCGAAGACGATGGCCGCGTCGCTGCCGTCCTTCCAGAGGAAGTAGCAATTCTCTTCCAGATCGCCGACGGTGAATTTTTCAACATGGAGGTTCATTCGTGGCTCGCCTTTTTCGCCGAAATTATTTTTTACTTTTGCACGCACTACTTTAGCTTCGCAACATTCAGTCCACGAAACGGGGGAGGGGTTGCACGATGGCGGGCATCTTCAAGTCGTACGACGTGCGGGGCACTGTGCCTCATCAGTTGACCACCGGCGATGCGTACAAGATTGGCAAGGCCACCGCACATTTTCTCAAAGCAAAAACGATGGCCGTCGGCCGCGACGCGCGCGTTCATTCTCCCGACATGGCCGCGGCGCTGATGGCCGGCATCAACGCCGCCGGGTGTGACTGCATCGACCTCGGCATGAACCCGACTCCCATTACCTATTATGCCACCGGTTCGCTGGGAAAAAAACTGCAGGGCGCGATCCAGGTGACTGCCTCGCACAATCCGGCGGAGTACAACGGCTTCAAATTCACCAAGGGCGGCGCGCAGCCGATGAGCTACGAGACGGGCATCAGCGACATCGAAGCGCTGGTGAAAGCTGACCAGCCGAAGCTGGCGAAGAAGCGCGGCAAGACGACAGTGCAGAATCTGCGCGCCGGGTACATCAAGCACTGCCTGCGCTTCGCCGACTTGCGGCGCCCGCTGAAGGTCGCCATTGATACCGGCAACGGCGTGATGGGCGACATTCTTCCGGCGCTGCTGAAGGGACTGCCGTTGAAGGTTGTGCCGCTGTACTTCAAGCCTGACGGCCGCTTTCCCAATCACGAAGCCAACCCGCTGAAGGCGGAGAATATCGTCGACCTGCAGAAGGCCGTGATCGAGAAGAAGTGTGACATCGGTGTAGCATTCGACGGCGACGGCGACCGGGTCGCGTTCGTCGATGAAAAGGGCGTCGCGGTGCCCGGCGATCTGGCGGGCGCGCTGATGGCGCTGGCGCTGCTGAAGAAGAACAAGGGTGGCAAGATTTTCTACGACGTCCGCGCGACGAAGGCGCTGGCGCAGGCCGTCGAAGCCGCGGGCGGCGCGGCATTCGAGTCGCGCGTCGGCCACAGCCACATCAAGGCCGGCCTGCGGCGCGAGAAGGCGCTGATGGCGGCGGAGCTCAGCGGGCATTACTACTTCCGCGACTTCTATTTCTCCGACAGCGGCGAGACGGCGTTCTTCCTTGTGCTGAGCCTGCTGAGCCAGGGAACGAAGACCGTCAGCGAACTGGTCGATCCGCTCAAGCGCTTCCATCACACCGGCGAGATCAACTTCGAGGTCCACGACGCGGCAAAGGTGCTGAAGGCGGTCGAGGAAAAGTACGCGCCGTCCGCGAAATCGATCAGCCACGTCGACGGCGTGAGCATCGACATGGGCACGTGGTGGTTCAACCTGCGGATGAGCAACACAGAGCCGGTGGTGCGCTTGAATCTCGAAAGCCTCACGTCGGCGCAGGAGATGGAGGCGAAGAAGAACGAGGTGACGGAGGCGATCAAGGGCGTTTGAAGTAGTAGCGCAAGCTTTAGCTTGCGCAACGCGTGGACAGAGGAAGTGCGCAAGCTAAAGCTTGCGCTACTGATGCGTGCCCGTGATCTCTTGAATCACGCCGGTTGCGTAGGAGCCCGAGGGCAGCGCGAACGTCAGCAGGACTCCCGAATCATCCACGGAGAACGTCGGCTCTTCCATTAGCGCCACGCGCAGCGAGCGGCGGGCGCCGGGCTGGCGCTCTGCTTCCTTGCGGCCAAAGTCTTCGCAAGTCACGCCGGACTTTCGCAGAATCTCTGCTTCGATCTCGCCCGGCTTTTCGGTTGGCGCGGGCATCTTCGGCCCGAAGAGCGGGCCTGACGGGCTGATCTCGAAGGCGTCGGCGCGCGGCTGCTCCTTCGCGGCCGCCGCGTCGTCGGCGATGGCGAAGACGGCGCCGTTGCGGTGCAGGAAAGCGAGGTCGCCGGCGGCCAGCGCGCCGATGTCGGGCATGCGCGCGGCGAGCACCGCGTTGAAGAGTTCCGATTGGAACGCATTGACCAGAAGGTTGCGCAGCTTGCGGTCGGCGGGTCGCTTCGAGCCGTTGGTTTCCGCGAAGAGTTTTTCGAACGCGGATTCGTCGCCGCGCACCAGCAGCCGGCCGAGCTCCGCATTGTCGCCGCCGCGGCCGAAGCGTTGCGTTCCGAAATAATTGGGCAGGCCGCGTGCCCGCAACGTGGCGAAGATGTCGCGCACGCGTGCGGCGACGACGCCCTGCTTCGCGCAATCCTCATCGCGAGAGAACCGCAGGCGGATGACGAAGCGGTTGCCGCGCAGGTGGCCCATCTTCAGCTTGTTGGCGTGCTGGGAGATTTTCAGCACGCGCAGGTTGGGCTCAACGAATGCGGAAAGCTTTTCTTTCTCCGCGACATGCTCGAAGCTGATCCATTGGCGCGTCACGGCCTGCGCGTCTTTCAGGCCCGCGTAGCCGGCGTCGCGCGGTGATTTTCCGATGGCGTGCGCGAGGCGGCGCGCGGCGTCCATGGTGTTCAGGTTGCGCTTCTCGATCCACGCGTACGTGTGCGTGCCGCTGCCGCAGGGCTCGTAGAGCGGCACTTCTTCGACGATGAAATCCTCGGGCTGGGACTTGGCCGTGAGCGCCGGAAAATCCGTGGGCGGCGGAGGGCAGAGCAGCGGCAGCTTCTGCGGCTCGGACATTATTTCTTCAGCACCGCGTTGAGTTCCTCGGCCATCTTCAGCGTGGCCGCGCGCGCCGCGCCGGCGAAGTCGCGCTCGCCGTGTTTCGCGTAGGCCTCCTGCTTGAAGGCGAAGATGATGCCGCGGGCGTTGTTCACCAGCGCGCCCGTGCCGTCGGCGCGGAATCCGGCCGCGGCGTCCGTGGCCGTCGCGCCCTGCGAACCGTAGCCGGGGATCAGAAAGATCGTGTCGGGCATCAGCTCGCGCAGTTTTTTCGCCTGCTCCGGATAGGTTGCGCCGACGACAGCGCCGACATTGGTCAGGCCGCACGCGCCTTTGCGCGATTCGCCCAGCGTGCGGACCATGCGCGCGGTGGCTTCCATCACGGTTCCGCCGCCTTCGAGCTTCAGGTCCTGCAGATCGCCGGAACCTTTGTTCGACCTTTCCAGCACATTGGGATCCTAAGCTTAGAATTCCACGTGGACAAGTTGTCGCGGCCGCTTCTATAGTGTCACCTAAATACTAGTGACTCCAGCGTAACTGGACTGGCCACAGTTAGGCCGCAAATGTAATCACACTGGCTCACCT